>Ga0118677_10001388_pt1 | contig 51528 bp, 39 predicted proteins | sample AliMusrvi5mmetaG_FD_86154 | JGI IMG/M metagenome (GOLD analysis project Ga0118677, IMG submission 86154) | reverse complement strand
GCACCGCGGGTTGTGGCGATGCTGCTATCGGCGCCGACGGCAGTGGGATGGCGGTCGCCTCCGCGGATTGCGTTGGCGGCGCATTGACTTGCAATATGAAACGACGTGGAGCGGGAGGTGTCGCCAGATCATCCCGCGCGGCGATTTGCACTTGAAACGGATACGCGGCAGGCTGTGCGGTGACCGGTGGGGTCAGCACCAGCCGCAAGGCATCCCTGCCGCTGGCCGCGACCGGTTGCGGGTTGTCCGCACTGGGTCCTTGCCACCAGGTAGTAGGCAATTCGGGAAGATCGAAATAGAAGCAGACCACATCGAGTGGATAATCATTGGTAATCTCAATGGTCACTTCAATCGATTCGCCGGGCAATACCGTATATACCATCTCGTCATGTGGGGGGGGCGTCGGCATGAGCGCAAACATCCTTTACGCATTCACTGATGCAGGCTCTGATATTAGTATGGCATAGAAGGCGATGTATTTCAAGGGGGGAAGCCAGTCACAACCGGCCCAACTTATCTAGAGCCTGTCCCAAAGTCCGGGATGAAACATCCCGGACTTTGGGACAATCATCCGCCATGCTTCCCACCATCCGTGGCGGAAGCACTACCAGAGATGTAATTCGGCTCTTGGGAGCCGAATTACATGAGAGGCTCTAGATAAGTTCCCGCACCTCAACGCCTATTTCTCGTCTATTCAACACGATCGGGGCCAGCACGGCGGGTAGGGTGGAGTAGGTATCCGGGCGTGCGCAGAAGAAAACATCTTCGCTATAGCCAATCTCCATCAGGCGTCGGGCGTGCTGCGAGCCGCAAAAAATCGCTTCCAGTCCCTGGAGCACCAGTTCCTGTTCCCAATGAGCAAAACTGTCATGCGAATCCTCGGCGATGGGCAAACCAATGCGCATGGCCAGGTATGCGCTGACGGCGTCATCCTCCGGCGAGTGATACTGCTCATCCGGGTATTTCCCCGCGGAGATAAGTACCACTTCACGCCGGGTTTGTTCGGCGTATAGGCGCACAAAACGAGCGATGGCGGAGGCATTGGAAACCGTGCCCACCAGGATGCGGTCGGAACTATAGCAAGCAGTCAGCCGCTGTGCCCCGTTGCTGGAGGTGAAGATTACAGTCTGTCCATCCATACGCGGCGACGCCAGGACTTCCAGGGGACTATTGCCCAGATGAAACCCCGGCAACCGTTCTCCACTGCGTTCCCCGACCAGCACGACCCCGGGCATTTCTGCCGCCAGAGAGAGCGCATCCTCCACGCGGGCAACGACTAATACGCGGTCAGCGCCATGGGCGAAGAGCGCCGCTATGGTGGTGCTGGCGCGTAAGGCATCCACGACAATGGCGATTGCCCCCTGGCGCACTGCCAGCAGGCACCCCGCGCTCCCGCGCACGAGATGAATATGTGGATAGGATTCCGTCGACATGTGCGTTCCGCTCTTATTTCGAAACAGATTCGCCATTCCGCGTGCAGCCCACAGACTGCTTCATCGGCCAATCATTCCTGTACCGCGCTTTGGGCTACAGCGTCAGCTATACGCAAGAATTCGGCAATGCTCAGTGTCTCACCTCTCACCGAGGGTGCAACACCAGCTGCGCGCAGGGCAACGCTAAGCGCGGGGCGATCGCCATGCAGAATTCCCCCACCAGCCAGCGCATTTTCCAGCGTTTTTCTCCGCTGGCCGAACGCCGCGCGGACCACCTGAAAAAAGGTCTGTTGTTGCGCAGGAGGCACCAGTGGTTCCGGGCGCATGGTCAACCGCACCACCGCGGAATCAACGGATGGCGGTGGTAAAAAGGCGCCGCGCGGCACCAGTGTCACGCGTTCGACCACGGCATACACTTGCACGAAGATGGATAACGATCCGCACAATTTGCTGCCTGGTACGGCCTGGAGTCGGTCGGCAACCTCGCGTTGCACCATGAAAATTGCGCGTTGCACATGGTCGGTCACTTCTAGAATGCGCGCAATCACGGGTGTGGTGATGTAGTAGGGTAGATTGCCAACAACTGTCCAGCGCTGACCGGCAAGGAGGGTGGGTAACGCCAAGGTGAGAATGTCGCCATGAAGTACATGGACGCTCGAGAAACCGCCAACCGTTTCTTTTAATACCTCTACCGCGTGCGCGTCCACCTCGACGGCAGTCACCTGCGCCCCGCGTTCCGCCAGTTCGCGGGTGACCGTGCCCACGCCGGGACCGATCTCCAATATCGGGGCGCTTTCCTCCAGAACACAGGCCTCAATAATGGCGCGCAAAGCTTTGCGGCTGATGAGAAAATGCTGACCCAGGCGTTTTCGTGTGGAAAAGCCATGGCGTTGCAGCAGGGAGATGAGGGTGCCCCCGTCCGTCAGGTCGAGGTGATCCGATGCGGTCATGGTGTACCCGCAGGCGGCAACGCATCGGTCTTCGCCGGAGCGTCGGTAATCGCCGGGGTCGCCGCGCCGAGGATACGATTTAACCAGCGTATCTTCTCTTCCCAGTGGGCCAAGCCGCCGCCTTCGTGCCCTGTTTGGTAGAGCTTCAGGGCGTGCGGGCCCGGCAGGCGATTATAGACACCGTAAATATTGGCTGGACGCGCATACAGGTCGTGGATGCCGACGCTGATGAACACCGGGCAGGTCAGTTGCTCGACGAAATTCGCCACATCGAAATAACGCAGTGTCTGCAGCACCGCCTGCTGCTGTTCCGGATTATCGCGCAGGTACCCGGCAACATCCTGATACGGCCAGGTAGGAGATGTGCGTCCATATTCGATATTGCAGTAAAAGGGTACGTCCGGTGCGACGGCCTGAACGCGGTCGTCGAGTGCGCCAAGGACCATGGCCATCCCGCCGCCCAGGCCAACGCCAGTGACCGCCAGCCGATGGGGATCAACTTCCGCGACCGAGGACAATGCGGTAATAGCGCGCAGATATCGAATCATGATTGTGCGCAACCCAAACGACGCGGGATTATTCAAATTGACGATCGCGCGCGAGATCAGCGGTTTCAATGCGCCATCCACCGACTGTCCTGTCGGCTCAATCGACATGACCACAAATCCGAAATCAGCCAGCGCGGCATTGGGTGTGATATACCGCATGCGATCGCCGGGCAACAGCAGCAACCCCGGGTATTTGCCCGGGAATTTCGGGACAGCCAGCCAACCGAAACAGGTTGCATTGTCGGCATCCATCCCCACGCGATATACCGTGACGGTATCAGTCGACCGGGATCGGTCTTCCAGTCGGGTGAGTTTCACCTCCGCGGCGCCGGCTTCCGTCGTCACCTTTTTCCAGTAATCGGCGAAGTCGGTGGGACGTAGTGCCGTCGGTGCGATTTTGCCAATGTCATACCCGAACGTGGTAGTCGATTTCTTGACGGTGCTGTTTAAAGTTGATGTCGCGGTAATCGTGTAAAAATCCGGGTCTTTTGGCAGCAGGGACCAGGTGAGTTTGACCGCCTCGTGTGCGTTACACGTCAGTGGTTTTTTTTCTTCGAGGATGGTGCTGCCCGTTGTGGACTCAACGCGAAGATTAATCTCACTGGTGATGGCCTGATTTGAATTATTTTCGAAACGGCCCACGATATCAACCGCGTTGCCGGCGAGTGCCAGATTATTCAAGGCATTCACTGTGACAGCCAGGGTGGTTAGTTGTCCGATGTCCGGGGGACGCGGTGGTCCCTGTCCCGGTGCGATCGTCAAGGTGCAATCCCGGTTGGGGGGGATGTTGCTGCGTTCCCACACCTGTCGTCCCAGGTCGCTGCCCCACAGGCGCGTGCCGCCGTGCAAAGACAGGTATTCGCCGGTGGGCATGTACAATGTCACATCGCCCCAATCCTGTTCGGTGGGGGTAGCGGCATCCACGCCGACGAGTGCCAGATTTTCGACATAGGCGGTCGGTTGGGCAAAGATCGCGACAAACGCGGCGCCGCGGGGGTTGGTATGGCGCAGCGTTAGCGTAAAAAAGCCTTCATCGAAGTCGTATCGAGTGTTGTAGGTTCCGTCAGTGGCCGTGATGGTAAGATCAGCGGCCGTCATCGTAGGTAAGGGGATCGATTTATCGACAAAGAAGGATATTCCGGCCGACCCGGCCACTTTGTCATCAAGCGTTTCGAGATTGTTGACCAACAACGAATGTAAATTGCCGTCGGCGCCGATGGTCGCCTTGTAACTGGGGGTGGTCACCAAGTAGCCGCCGCCGTCCTGAATGATGATTTTTACATCGGGTGCCGGACGTGTAATGGCCCGGATGGGCAGGGAGAACAATCCCAACAAACCCATGATCAATACCGCAACAAACAACCCACGCACGGAATTCGTTCCTGCCTCTCGCAACTGGTTGAGGGGAGTTATGGGGTTTGACACCGGCGCCCGTGGGAAGTTGTCGTCAATCCACGGGTGTCGCACTATAGAGTGTCGCTGACGGGAGAAAACCTAAGAAACGACACCCGATACTTAGAGCCTGTCCCAACGTTCGGCATATTTCCTCGCGGCATCTTTTTACGCCAGGCTTTGTCGCGATTTTCTCGTGTGTCTCATCTCGATACAGTCGAAAATCGCTTCGCGCCTGACCCAAAAATCTGCTAGCAATGAAACATCCCGGACGTTGGGACAGGCTCTTCTTACCAGGTCTGGCAATAATCGGACAGCGTTTCCTGAATGAAATCGGGCATCAGGCAAGTACCGTCAATACTACTCTTTCAAGGCCTCGGCACTTTCAGTAACCACGAGATGCTCAATCTGGTCCGCTACGACTTTTACGACTTTCCAGCCGTCAATTTGCCGGGCAATGGGGCTTTTCGCGAAAGCTGTCGGCGTCGAAGTGGACCACATGTCGCCTTTCGCCGCCGCTTCGCGCAGCAATGCACGCATGCGTTTCCACATGGGCGTGGAGGCGGGACGATCGACGCCGCGCGGGGCATTCCGTAATGAAGCGTAGCGTGTGTTGAAAGTGTTGTCATAGAGCAACTCTACGACGTATTGCGTCAACGGACCAGCAGTTTCACGAACAAACTGTCCGGACTGAATGTCGCGGATGGCCAGCACCAATCCGTCGACAGATTCATGGATAGGGGCGGTAGCGGAATCGATGACTTTAAACGAGGCATACTGGTTCTTATCCCGTGACTTCAACCGCACATGATCACCGACCGCCAGGGTGGGCGAGGTTACCTGCTCTGCCATTCGCGCATACTCCAAAGAGATGATTTTTTAGCCGGATAATGATACCTTCTCTACCTTGGAACGTCAACTGTCGACGAAGCGATGGAGGAATCGCGAGGAAATATGGGGAAGTGGCGGAGGGGGAGGGATTCGAACCCCCGGATACGTCGCCGCATCAACGGTTTTCAAGACCGCCGCCTTAAACCGCTCGGCCACCCCTCCGCGAGCATGGCTACGTACAGCTTACGAGAGGTGTGATGGTTTTGTCAATCGTTGAGAATGACACGGTTGACGCGAACGCGCAGAGAGATCGACGAAACCATTGCGGTGTGGAAGGACTTTTCCCTCCCAGACCGAATTGATGAGAAGAACCGTCGTATAGTGAGCAGTCACGATGGTAAGGTATGGGAACTTTTACGTTGCCTGCGCCGTCAAATGGAATAGTGGGTGTGGCTGGTTGGCTGTGTCCGCATCGGGAAGACCAACAAGTAAATGGCAGTACGCGGTTCTCGGTAGGAGCGGTAACGATGAGTAGAGGGATTAGCTGTTGCGGGCTGTGGGGTGTCCTGTTGCTCGTGGTATTCGGGCTTGGTGTCCCTTCGGGGGCGCAAACGCGCCTCCCGCGTGAGACCGGATTAGTCGGTATTCTTGTCGGGTCAAATTTCCTCGACGTGCTGGGTCGACGCGGATTGCCACACTTCGTCGGTCCCGCCATGCCGGATGTGCCCGCCATCGAGAATGTCCTGGATCCGCCGCCGGCTTCGCTGGTTCCCACTCCAACTATCGGCTCACAAATCGGCGGGTCGCCGGGAATGACCGGTATGCCCGGATCGCCGGGTATGCCGACGAAACCCAAACCCCCGAAGGAAAAGTACATCGTCTGGATGTATGAAGGGGCCGGCGAGAAACCGAATCCGAGCGCAGAGTGGAATCTCTATGTGGTCTTTGACAAACGTGGTACCGTAGTGAGCGTGGTTGAAAGTATGAAAACCTCCTCCGGGCCGACTCCAGATGCGACAACCGCCAGTGGCGTGCGCTTCGGCGACAGCCTGTTCCAACTCATTGAAAAATACGATTGGCCGGAACCTTTTGCGCAGATCGGCGACAAGTTTTTTATGAATTATCCGGATAAAAACGTCACCTTTGCCATCGACAAGGGGACGCGCAAAATCACGTCGATCTCTGTGGGATTGCCACTCGCCGTCATCTATGGGGCGGAAAAATCGACGACCCCCAGCAGTAACGGCGGGCCGACCACTGGCGGCCCTGGCGTTCTGCCTGGTCCTGGCGCGTTGCCTGGACCCGGTGGACTCACCCCATTTCGGCCATAGCGCGAGGGAGCTGATATGCACAGTTGGCATCGTATAATCTTCATAGGTCTGTTCGTCGCGCTCACAGCCAGCACGTTTGCCGGTGTGGAAAAGCAACTCGCCGGCATTCGCCTCGGGATGAAACCCCAGGAAGTGAAAGAGGCGTTTGGCGAGCCGACGGCATTGCTCATCGCGCAACCACCGCCGAAAGCCCTCAACAATCCCGGCGGAGGGGTTTCGGATATGCTTGGGAACATGAGCGCCCGGGTAGATTCCATGGCCACTTCGGCCCTGCAGGCCGAAGTAAATAGTCTGGTCTTCATCTATCAAGGGCGCGAAATGGAGATCACCGCGAGCGCCGGTACCAACGCGGCCAGCACCGCCATGAGTAGTCCGATGTCGCCTATGACGAAGAGCACCGCGAATGCGAGTGTCGAATTGCCGGTGTGGGCCTACGTGGTGCGGGCCTTGAAGCTCTCGCTCGATCAGCAAGAATTCATCTATCAGATCAACAACACTTATTCACTGGGGATCACTATCACCGGGCGCGGAGCGGAAGCCAAAGTGACGGATATCGTCGCGTGCTCCTTTGAGCCATTCACTGAAGTGAAGTTAAAAGGTGTGACGCGACCCGCGCAGTTGAAGCAATATAACTTCTATTACCCGGCCAAGCATAAACAAATTCCCGCCGGTACCTCCAGGGGTGTCCATATCGGATCACGTCTGGATGAAGTATTGCGGTTGCACAAATGGCCGGAAGTGTTTATCTCGTATGCGGCTGATGAAGTCTCGCGTATCATCCTCGACCCTAAAGGCGCTTCCAGTAAATCCATTCCGGTGACCTTGCATACCTATGGCGGAGCCACTGGTTCGGTGTCGTCCGCGATGATGGGGATGACGCCCACAGATATGGGCATGGGTGCCGGCAACGCGAGTGATGACCCGGTGGGTGGAGAGAAACAGGTGACCTTGACGGATGGAGAAGATACCTCCATTAAATCCGGTTTTTCCCGCAACAGCCTTCTCCTCTACGTCAATGACAGCGTTGCGCTCACGCTGGTTGATTTTCGCGTGATCCGGATACAGATCGGTACCGGGGTGGTACGGCCACCGGAAAAACCCAAAGCCGCGGCCACAGGGGGATAACTCGACTCTCGCACCTGGCGCGAATGTCAATATGACAATTATGCCCGCAAGCACCTTGTGCTGTGCTCGCGGGCATAATTGTATCACCGCCTGGGTATAGCTTATTCTGGAACGGTGATACGTCACCGAGTCCCATTTGGCTCCGCCGTCGACGCACACACGGTGTTTATGACCGGTTGGAGACACGTCCAGCTTTATTACGCGCGCGCAGGCATCACCCAGATGAAAGAATCGCTTGCGGCGTGAAAGGGAACGTCGATGAATCACTCAACGCCACCTGTGCTTAAAGGACTGCTCAATGTCCTGTTGATCGGCACTGCTTTTGTTATCGGTTTCACCATCAGGCCGGGAAATCTCCATACGCAACCGGTCTTTGCCGCGTTAGCCGCACCTGGAGCGCTGTCTGCCACGCTCAACGACACGATCTCGTTAAAGCCGATACAGCTCTACCAGGAAGCATTGACGCGTTTAGAGACCGAGTATGTGGCCCCCATTCCGCACAAGGAAGAACTCACCTATGGCGCGATCCGCGGTATGCTGACAACCGTCAACGACCCCTACACGCGTTTTATGGACCCGAAAGAATTTAAGGACTTCAATTCGGATAACGAAGGACGTTTTGCGGGTATCGGCGCCACGCTCGTGATGTCGGAAATCCCCGCTCTGGAAACAAAAACCGGTGAAGGAACGCATGCGCCGGTCGTTTGCCCGGTCTGCGGCACAGTAATCACAAATGGCAAGTATTACCGTGTCAGCGTCGTGGAACCATTGCCCGGCAGCCCGGCGAAAGCCGCGGGGGTGCAAGCTGGCGACTTCATTCTGAAGGTGGATGACGCCGCAACGGATGGGCTGAACGTCGGTGAGGTCGCGGATAAGATTCGCGGTCCTGAAGGCAGCAAGGTGACGCTCACCCTTGGACGCAAAGGGATCGAGAAGCCGTTAGTGCTCTCTATCACGCGTGCGCAGATCGAAGTGCCGGCTACCGAACATAAGATACTCGACGGCAATATCGGCTATCTCCGTCTGTTGCAATTCAATGAAAAAACCGCCGGTGAAACCCGCACCGCATTGACGGATTTTAACACCGCCAATGTGCGCGGCGTGGTGTTAGACCTGCGTAACAATCCGGGGGGGTTGTTAACAGAGTGTATCCGCATCGCCAGCATGATGCTGCCGGATAAAGACAAAGTCATTGTGTCGACCAAGGACCGCGCCGGCGAAGTGGAGAAATTCACCCACACTGAACGCACCATCTTCGACAAGCCGCTGGTGGTGCTGGTGAATAAAGGCAGTGCCAGCGCCTCTGAAATCCTCTCCGGGGCGATCAAGGACTATAAGCGTGGCACGATCATCGGCGAGAGTACTTTTGGGAAAGGTCTGGTGCAGACCGTCCTCCGTTTAAGTGACGGTTCAGCCATGGCCATCACCACGGCGCACTATTACACGCCGGCAGGGCACGACATTCACAAAATCGGCGTGATGCCGGACGTCGCCGTTGAACTCAACAAGGATGTCAAAACGACGAATGAGACGGACAATCAAGCACAAGAAGCCATTCGTTTGCTGAAGCAGGCCATCGCGAAAACCGCTGACTAACGCTGCTGATGATGTGCATCACTAAACTAGGCGAACGATGCGTCGCCAGACACGGTAACCATGGTGGCCGGGGAGAACCTCCCCGGCCACCATGGTGTTGATCTGATCAATAGACTTGACCGGAAATTCACTCAGCAGGCATTTTCGGTCAACGCAAACCCGCTAGAGCTTTTTTCGCTTCGCGAATAACGCGGACTATGATTGGGTTACCTCTTTTCCGCCACGCTCCTGAGATACGGAACACGCATCATTATCAATAGGCAATACTCATTACTCGTGGTAAAATTTAGCTGGTACCGATTTCTATGTCATTGGCGATGATGTCGTTAGAACTAACAACATGAAGAAAGGAAGGTGAGTATGGTAAAGTGGATCATTAGTGGGTGCCTGACGTTAGTTGTGATCTTCGGTCTGGGGTGTTGCGGAAGCAGCGGCACACCGACGCCACTCGGGAATGGCGATGTGCTGGCAACTACACTTGTCGTATTCGGGTACAATGATCTGGGCATGCATTGTATGAATCAGGACTTCTCGCGCTTCATGATCCTTCCCCCATTCAACACCATGCACGCGCTGGTGTTGCGACGAGGTGAACATCCACAATTTGTCACCAGCGGCGTCACGGTAAATTACAACATACCCGGCAACACCTCTTCCGTTGACAAAACAAATTTCTGGCAGTATGCCCAACCCTTACTCGGTGTGTCGTTGGCCCCGAACATCGGGTTAGCGGGTAATGGCCTTTCCGGTATGATGACCCCGTCGCAAACTACACTGCGTGACTGGCAAGCCACCGGTATTCCACTCACCCCGATCACGGACGCCCAGACGCTGAATTCATTTCAACTGGCCAATATCGAAGTCCGTGACAACAACACGCTGCTCGCGCGCACTCAGGCCGTCGCGCCGGTCTCCTGGGAGATCAGTTGCGACTTATGCCATAACGGCGATGACGCACCGGACATTCTCCTGGCACATGATCAACTGCACGGCACCAATCTGCAGCAACAAACGCCTGTCCTCTGTGGAAAATGCCATGCTCAGGCGCCACTCGGATCGTTCGCGCCCGGACAACCCGGGGTGAAGCCACTCTCGACCGCCATGCACTCCGCCCACGCTTCTCGGATGGCTGATGTGGTGGCGACCTTGAATGGCAATACTTGTTACGCTTGCCATCCCGGTAGACAAACGAAATGTCTGCGCGACGTCCATGCGAGCCATGGGATGACCTGTACGGACTGTCATACCTCCATGGAGGCCGTTGGCAATCCCGCGCGTCGGCCGTGGGTTGAAGAACCGCGTTGCGGAAACTGTCATCCGCATGCCGAACAACCCAATACGCTGTACCGTAATTCTGTCGGGCATCATGGGGTGGCGTGCGAAGCTTGCCATGGATCTCCACACGCGATTACCCCAACCTCAGTGGCAAATGACAATGTGCAGGCCATCGGCTTGCAGGGACATGCCGGCGTCGTGAATACCTGTTCTGTGTGCCATCAAAGAACCCCTGATGATACCTTTTCGCACAACAGTGGAAACTAGCCCGCTTTCTTCGCGTAGAGAAAAAAGCACTGGCTAACCGAAGCAGTGCAGGAAACCTGGCTGGTGATCCGTCACCACCAGCCCCACCCCTGCTTATTGGGCGCAGGGGTAGGCGGTGTTGTCGGTGGGGTGATGGCGCGGCGGAAAGCTTGTTCAGGGAATTGATCGCCGGGGCAGGCGGTCGGGCAAAGGTCGCGGTGCAGGTACACCTCCGCGGGGGTCAGGTGGTATCTGGCCATCAATGCAAGCGTCAGGCGCTCCGCGGCGGCAAGTTGCGCGGCGGGTGGGGTGAGTGGGCCGCAGTGTCCGCGGTTGCTAGCGCGATGAAAATTGCCGACTAGTACAATCCCGAGCATTTCCGAATGTCCACGTGTGTGCCCGCCGGGAAGGGTTTCCGGGCGTCCACGTTGCACCTCGCCGTCCTGTAAGATGAGAAAGTGATACCCGATGTGGTAGACATGCCCATCGCGGTCCACGACGCGGAATCCGCGCAGCGCGTGCATGCGGTCGATAAATGCCGCGTCAACGCGACGCCCATTCACCACCGGCGGTGTCGCGGTATGGTGAATCACGATGCCCGCGGGGAACGATGGGCGCACGAAAAGTGCATGCACCGGCGGACGGTGGAAAACGTACGTGAAGAGCACCCAGCCCGCCACTGACCACGCCGCCGCCGCCAGCAGGATACCGCCCCACAGGATAATTCGCCAGGTGCGCGTTGTCATATTGTTTAATGTTCGACGTGTTGATCGACTCGCGGCAAAGACCACTCATATCTGTACAGGCCGGTGCGCGGGCGTTGCGGCTACTCAACGTCGGGAAACGCTCTGGCAGGCCGGAGCATTATTCATGTGTTCATGAATAATGCGGGCTGCTATCCCTGCCAACCGAGGGCCAGAGCCATAACCGCCTTTTGTGCATGCAGGCGGTTTTCCGCCTGGTCGAGCACGACAGACTGCGGGCCGTCGAGAACCTCGGCAGCAATTTCCTCGCCGCGGTGAGCAGGCAGGCAATGCATCACCAGCGCATCGGGTTTTGCCCGGCGCAGCAGATCGGCATTGAGTTGATACGGTGGGAAGACGCGACGACGCTCGACAGACTCCGCTTCCTGTCCCATACTCGCCCAGACGTCGGTATATAACGCGTCGGCGTCCTGAGCCGCGGCAACCGGATCAGTAGTCACTGTGATGCGCGCGCCGGTGGCCATCGCCAGGGTGCGCGCCTGCGCAACAATCGGCGGCGTCGGCTGATACCCCTCCGGGCATGCCGCGGTGAAATGGACGCCCAGAATGGCGGAAAGCAGCATCAGGCTGTGCGCCACGTTGTTGCCATCGCCCACGTAGGTCAACGCGCGCCCGGCTACTTCGCCTTTATATTCGGCCAACGTCTGAAAATCCGCCAGCGCCTGGCAGGGATGTTCGCGATCTGACAGCGCATTGATCACCGGCACGCCGGCATGGGTGGCCAACTCTTGCAGTGTGGCATGCGCATAGGTGCGCGCCATGATGAGTTGCACCCAGCGGGACAGGTTTTGTGCGACATCCTTCACCGGCTCGCGTTTACCCAAACCGATATCGGCCGGTTGTAGATAAATTGCATGACCGCCCATCTGTGTCATCGCTGTTTCAAAGGTTACCCGCGTGCGCAGCGAAGGTTTTTCAAAGATCATCGCCATCGTACGTCCGGTGGCCAATGTGTGCACCAGCGACGGGGTACGTTTCAGCCGCGCCGCGGTTTCCAACATCCGTACCAACTCGTCGCGCGAGAAATCGGCGATTGAGATGACGTGGTGGCCACATAAGCTATTCATGATCTTCCTCCGATAACGCGGTGGAGGCTTCTGCCGTCCGCGGAACAGTATTCAAGGACCAGAGCAGGTGAACGAACAGCACGAGCGCCAGCAGTACTAATCCGGCGACAATGGCCTGTTGTCCCGTGGGGAGGGTGCGCAACTGGTCGAATTGGGAGACGAATTCCCCGCCCGCGGAACTGCGCGGGACAGCCCCGAGCAGCCGCCGCACTGTAATGAAGGCCACCAGGATCAACCCGAAGGTGGCCCACAATTCAATGATCACGCGGATGATATGAGCACGCGACGCCCCTTCAAAGCGCAACCGCAGTGTCAGCAAGTAGCTGGCAAACAGCAACGCGGCCACGGTCGCCCCCAACATCAATGGATATGTATCATTCACAGGAGCATATTGTACCTGTGATCGTACGTTATTGCCAAGTCAACAGCACAGCATCGCCAGGTCAATTATGTTTTTTCAGACAGACACCGGTGAATTACGCATGATCTGTCGATTCGCAGGGCTCATGCGACAGGAATTCGCCTCTCGGCAGCCGAATTTTGAGAATGATGCCAGAAATCACGGGAGGATGCTATGAGCTACACGGAAGACCCCAATATCCCACCGCAACACCCCGGCGCGACTCCGCCGCCACCGCCCGCGGCGTCGCCGATCAGCACGGGCGCCGCGGCGACGACCGGCACACGACCGACGGCCGTTCTGGTAATCGGCATAGTGCTGCTCTGTTTTGCCGGCTTTTCCTTGCTGTCGGTTCCGTTAACTATTATCAATATCACCATGCATGTGCCGGAGGTAATCATGCCGCACGCGACGACGCTGGTGCTCAACCTGATTACGCTCACCTGGGAAGTGGTGCTGGGCATCGGGCTGTTGCGCATGGCGCCCTGGGCGCGGGTGGCCGGCATCATCCTGTTCGTGTTGGCCATCCTGCAGACAACCGTCATCACGTCGCTGACGCTGCTCCGCATGACGATGCCGGCCACGACGGGGTTGTCGCCTGAAGTCATGAACGGGATAAAACTCGGTGCTGGCATCGGTGGACTGGTCTTTACCGTCGCGATCTACGGCACGATGATTTATTTCCTTTGCCGCAAGGAAGTGGTGACGGCGTTTGCGGCACGGAGATGATCGTAGGCCGATCATCAGCCAGATGAGGTGTTATGACATCCCTCCCGTTTCTTTCCGCGGATGTCGCGGCGCGTTGGGCACAGTTTTGGGCCGGAGGGCCACAGTCGCGACCTCTCCTGTTGTTTTGTGTGCGAAAACCGGGGCGCGACGTTGATTGGGTCGACTATCCTGTGCGTCCTGACCGGCCGATTGACCGGACCATCGCGCAACTCAGGAGATGGAATGAGGACCATGACTACCTTGGTGACGCAGTGCCATCCTTCACCATGGAGTTCGGGCCGGAGCATTTCGCCGCGCTGTTAGGGGCCGAATTGCGCTTCCAATCCTACAGCGGGTGGATTGTGCCGTGCATTGACGATTGGCATCGCGCGCCGATCCGTTTCCAGCGCGATGGGTATTATTGGCAACAGACCATCAATTTTCTTCAGCAGTTGCGGTCGGCTTGTGGGGAACAATTAGTCATCAACGCACCGGTGTTGAGCGCCGGATTGGATGCCCTCTCCGCCATGCGCGGATCAGAAAAGTTATTACTGGATCTGTTGGACGATCCGGAAACTGTGCAGCACGCACTGGTGGATATTCGCCAGGCCTATCACGAGGTTGTAGAGGCGTTGGCCGAAGAATTGTCGTGGGAAAGCTGCGGCAGCAGCAACTGGTTGGGTCTCTACCATCCCCGACGCACCAACGTGATCCAGAGTGATATCTCCTGTATGCTCAGTGGGGAGCAATTCCGGCAATTTGAGATGGAAAACTTGCGCCAGCAGGCCAGCCATTACGATGCCGTGGCCTACCACCTGGACGGCCCGGGTGCAGTACACCATATTGGTGATATCTGCGCCGTGCCCGGTATTTCCGTCATCCAATATGTTCCGGTGCCCAGCGAATCACCGGATCAGATTGAGAAGGTGTATCAGCAGATCGAGGCGCGCGGGATGGCGGTCTTCCGCGCCGGCGACCCGGCCACTATTCGGCGGATCTGGGACGCCTCGATGACGAAACGCCTCATCGCCCAAGTCTGGTGCGCCTCGCGGGAAGAAGCGGAAGCCTGTTACGCATCATTTTGAAATAACTTACTTGCGTAAATAAAAGAAGGACTCATGCGGACAAAGTCGAAATATTTCTGACCAGCGACCTGATTAACAGGGAGCGGCATCCGGAAGACTGTTGGACAGTGGAAACGAGCCCTTGGTGGTGGAACGACAATGGTAAAATTATCCGCGAAAACCGATTACGCGTTACGCGCGATGATCGATTTGGCCCAGCATCCTGGGGAGCGTACCACCTTGCCGGCCATAGCGGAACGACAAGGCATCCCGCGCAAATTTCTGCCGACCGTGTTGCAGTCCTTGATTCAAGCCGGGTTCGTGCGTACGATTCGCGGATATGGCGGTGGGGTCGAGTTATCCTGCGATCCTGGCACACTCTCCTTGCGTCACCTCATCGAAAGTATGGAAGGCCTACAGCATCTACACGGGTGCGAGAATCGAGCGGATGAGTGTGTATATCATCATGCGTGTCGATTACGCGACGTGTTGGAAGAAGCCGGGGTCGCCATGCTGGCTGTGCTGGAGCGTACAACACTGGCTGATCTTCTTCCGGAAGTCAAAACACCGGCAGGCATGGTTTGAAAGTGCATGCGCACTGACCGCGTCATCCTCCCCTGCATTATTCATGAACACCTGAATAATGCTTTAGTTAGCCCGGAATATTCATGAACGAATTGACTGCCGGGCTATTTGTGGCATTATTCGAAATGTTATGAATAATGCAGATTAGCCAAAGCTTTCTTCGCTTCGCGAAGAAAGCGGGTTACTGGAGGCGCCAACCCTATTCGCGCAGCGTTTGGCCGCAGCACCACGAGCGCGCGCGTGTGCTACGCAACGGGTTCTTCCCCATTCGTGGATCGCGATTCCAATTCGAGGATCCGTTGCTCCAGCGCTTTGACTTTTGTCAACAAATCCGGGACACGACGCAGTGCGGCTTCATATTTCAACTCAACGGCATGAAGCTGTGCCGGATAGCCGGACACGATGGTATTCGCCTTGACGTCTCGGCTGAGACCCGCTTGAGCGATGACAACAGAGCCGGCGCCTAAATGCAGGTGGTCTTTCAACCCCGCCTGTCCGCCGATGATCACGCCCTCCTCCAGCACGCAGCTTCCAGAGATACCCGCCTGGGAGAGGATCATGCAATGCGCTCCCACCTTCACGTTATGCGCGATTTGCACCAGATTGTCGATTTTTGTTCCTGCGCCAATGAGTGTTTGACCAGTCGTTGCGCGGTCGATGGTAGTATTTGCCCCAATTTCCACATCATCTTCAATAATGACTGTACCAAGATGCGGTAGCTTCACCCATCCGTCGCGCGTGGGTTGAAATCCCAGGCCGTCAGAGCCGATGATTGCGCCGGCATGGATGATTACGCGCTGGCCAATGGTGCATCGCGAATAAATCACCGCATTCGGATAAATGATAGTACCGGGTCCGATCTCCACGTGATCGCCAATCACCACATTGGGGTAGATCACGCACCCATCACCGATAATCGCGAATTCGCCGACGGCGACATGCGCGCCGATCGCCGCGTGTGCATGGATGCCGGCAGAACGCGCGAGTTGTGCGCTGGGATGAATCCCGGGCAGCGGATGTCGACGCCAATCAAACAGCGACAAGGCATGAGCGAATGCCGTACGCGGGTCATCGACATGGATCATCGGTTTCTCCGCGACGAACAGGGAGGGGGGCGCGATGATGGCCAGCGCGGACGACTGCACTGCGGCATCGAGATACCGTTCAGAGGTTACGAAGGTCACTTCGCCTTCCGCCACGGTATCCAGACCCGCAATCCCAGTGACCGGGCAGTCAGCACCACCGCCGACCAGCGTCCCGCCAAGATGCACGGCTAATTGCGCGAGTGTAATATTCACGAATCCGAGACTCCTTGTCAGTGAGGCTGCGGTTGTGCCGGCCAATAGTGTTGTATCCACCCACGCATCAGCGGGGAAAGGTTCCGGCCTGCCGGCGTATCGAATGATAACGTATATCCGTGTTCTTCCGCAACCCGTACCGCCATTGCACGTGTATCGGTCTGTATATCCTGTACTAATTGCGTGCGCTGGACTTGCAGGGTGGCGATGCCGCGGTCGAGAGCGGCCAGTTCCGCGCGGCGATTTTGCCGCGTGATCGTATCGAGGTGTGTTGCGGTGCGCAGCAATTCCGGGTGCGTACTATGTAACGCACCACCCGGCGTGTCGGTGAACGTCACGGAAGACGCCGGCTCCTCGGGTGCATGCTGCAAGGTTTCTACGGTGGTACGCTGCGTTTCCTGGGCCAGCGTTTGCATGCGCTGTTCCTGCTGCTGGTCGCGGAATTTCCGTAATTGGTCTGCACCGGTCGCGGCGATTTTCGTACGGGCCGCGGCGATATCTGCGGTGAGTTTCTGTGCGATATGGGCCATCTTTTCGCTATAGTCGCTGGTCAGGCGCGCTTGCTCCCGCAAGGCGTCGTCCAGCCGATTACGCACGCTCTCACTTTTAGGATACCGTTGACGGCGTTCCCGAGCCGTCAATACTTCCAGGTCCGCGGAAACTAACGAGGTGCGTATAGCCTGTTCAATGGCCAACTGGTCGGCGGCAGCGGCACGCTCCAGTGCGAGCTGCGTGTCCGCCATCTCGCGAGCATTGCGCGCCTGCAATTCACGCAGATACCGTGCATATTCACGAGTTTGCTCGTGGGCCATGGCCTGTTCAAGGGCCGCGCGGTCCTGGTCCGCTAGATTGGTGTAGGGTTTAAGCGGTGCTTCCTCGTGTGGTGGGGCCGGTAGCGCCGATTGTGCCGGTGTCGAGTAGTCGATACGCGCTGGCGGAAGAGACGACGTTGGCAATTGTGCTAACCAGGCGCGTTCCAACAGCAAACCATTCAGGCGGTGGTCAAGGTCAGTGACCATTACCTGCTGTGGGTGCAGTGTGGTCAGCGCGGCGAGTCGAATCCACCCGCGTGCCGGCGTGACGGGAGGACGGCATCCCGTGATAAGAAGAAGGATGCCGAGGAGGAAGAAGACCATGGAGATATACCCCCACGGTCCTCGTCTCAGGCATCGATGGTTGCGGCTATCCGCCCTCATTCGCATGCGCACCGGTATCTTTCGGTTTGGTCTTCGAAGGGGTCGTATCGAGTTGCGACTCCTTAAATGTGTCGTTGAGGAGTTTGACGACATCCGGGGTAATATCCGTCCCGCCCCACAGCACAAATTTTTCGGCATTCTCACCGATACGGACATCTTTACTTACCACAATGCCCAGTTTCTTGCTCTCGGCTACTTTGGATATCCCTTTGTCGACAACCTCGGTGAGTATTTTGACATAGGTGGTGTATTGTTCCTCGATCTCCTGATTGATCTTATTCCCTTGTTCGGTCAGCATGGCGGTGATGATGTTGTCGTTTTTCAGCAAGGCGTCCAACTGTTTCTTCTCATCTTCCGTCAACGGCTGTTTCTCTTTTTCTTTATCCTTCGCTTTTAAGGCATCAAGGGTGGCGCGATTTGTTTTGGCGGTCGCTTTCAACTGATCGACTTTGGTCGGATCGATTGTGACACCGCCAGAGGTAAGGTCACGGTAGGTTTTGAACTCTTCCTCTGACAATCCGCGACCCGCCTGCAAAGTTTCAAAGGCATCGTTGCGTATTTTCGCAAAAGCGCGAATGCGCTGCGTCGCTAACTGATAACCAGTGAATTCCTTGGTGATCCCATCGAGGTCGATTACCCCGATCGCGGAATTCGGCGCTGTCGCTGCGGGAACCGCGACACCGGCCAGTAGCACGGTCGCGAATAACGCCAAAATACACAACGGCCCATAGAAGACACGAGACAACATGCAGTACTCCTTCATCCAGTAGTCAGCGCACCCCAAGCAGGTGCAATATTGTGCTCTAGTTTTCCCGCTCGGGTTGCGGGCAAACGTTCAACATGCGTCATAGCGCTCTGCCATGATACAGCTCGTTTATCCAAGGCACCGGTCTCTGGCGAACCGAAACATGATTCCTGCGTTATGCATTATGCGGGTTAGCAGCCCGGATTATTCATAAACGAATTGACTGCTGGGCTGACTGAGGCATTATTCGAAATGTTATGAATAATGCGGGTTAGAATGTCGACCCAACGCCGAAATGGAATTCGTTGCCGCCACCCAGGCTCCAGCCGTAATCCAGGCGGAGTGGCCCGATGGGTGTGATGACTCGTATGCCAAATCCATAGCCGGTATGCAATTTGAAGCGCAAATCGCCGACTTGACGCGCGAAGTCACCATTCCAGGCATCGCCGGTATCCACGAAACTCACGAGTTGTAAGGCATCGGCGACCGGGAACCGCAACTCGTTATTCCATAGAACCATATTCTCTCCCGGGAAGCGATCTTCCTTGAATCCGCGCAACGTGTCCGCTCCACCTATAAGAAATTGATCGAGATAGGGGGGCGCGCCGGAGATGGTTCCCGCGGTCAGCCGTGAGGCATAGACCCAGGGTGAGCGCTTTTTCGCCGGTTCAGCACTATCCGCGGTGCGGTGGTGGGCAGAAAAGACGATGGGCACATATTTGCGCCAGTCACCGGAGAACTTCATGAAGTGGGCGCCGCCCAACCCGGCGACTTCCAGCGCCGCACTGGCGTAGGTGCCTTTTACCGGATTCAGCACGTCCAGTGCGCCGGTGGCGTTGCGACGAAGATCGAAGATGGTGGAGACGGCGATGCTGCGCACATTGGCGCCCTGCTGCAATCCGATGGGCAGCACGGCCTGATTATCACTCGGACTGGCCGAGATATGATCGGCACGGAAGGTCACGTAGGTACGGGTGTAGCGCGCGATCTCGCGGCCCAGCGTGATGTCCGCCCCCCGGCGTTGTTCGTGATATGTGGTGGTAGTGTTATTCTGAATTGCCTCGCGTAGAATCGTCTTGTTGTAGGCGTCAATCGTGAGGCTGGTGCTGGCGCGTCGCGTGTGCCCGATTGCCCAGGGGTTCGTGTAGGACACCTCATAGCTTGGATCAGCGCCGACCTGCACACGCGTGCTCAACCGCTGCCCGGTGCCAAAGAGATTATTGTTGGACACATCAATAAACCCGATGAGTCCCTGGATGTTACTGTGACCGGCCCCCAACGCCAGTGTCCCATAATTGTCGCGCTCTTTCACACGGACAGTGAGTGTCAGGGTGCCGGGTTCGGTTCCCGGGTCAGGCACGGCGGTGACTTCCTGGAACAGACCGGTTTGCTCCAGGTTGTTCAACGATTGCGTAATCGCTTTTGTGTTATACACATCGCCGGGATGGATTACCAACTCGCGGCGGATGACATAATCGCGTGTTTTGAGCCTGATGGTTTCGTTGGAGCCTTCGATGCGCACTTCGCCGATGCGCGGTTCGAAGATGATAAATTCCAGTTTCCCCTCCGGGGTGATATTGATGTCAGTGACTTCTACCAGTGTAAAGCCGCGCGTGGCATACTGCTCTTTGATCGCTTGCGCATCCGGCGAAATCAGGTTGCGGTTGAGCACCTGGCCGGACTTGGTGCTGATCATATGCAGCAAATCGGCATCGGTGAGGACCGTATTGCCGATAAAATCAATGGAGGTGACGACGGGATTTTCCACCAGCGTATAGATTGCGCGGATTCCGCCTTCGACCGGTTCCGTCCTAACACTGGCGCGGATGAACCACCCCAATTCGCGGATGCGAGCGACATCCTCATTCGCCACATCCTGCGAAAACGGCTGGCCTTCCTGCAACTTGATAGCGGCATGTAGTTGCTGCTGCGCATCAGGAGACAGGTGCTCGATACCTTGAATATCGATGCCGCGCACCACGTTTTGTACCGGGGCGACCTGGGCATGCCCGGCCAACGCGAGGGCGAAAAGGAGTGTAATCACTCCGGCGAACCGCTTCATTTCTGCCTCCTCTGTTTCGGCGAACTGACGTCTTCCTGGGGTGCGCAGTCGTCTGTGGATTGCTGGGGATGTAAGTATGGGCCCAGGACCCGCCGGAGATGCCCGCGTGCGCGAAAGATACGACTTTTCACCGCTTCCACCGTGCACCCGGTGATATCCGCTACTTCCTGGTAGGAGAGCCCTTGGACATCGCGAAGTAAGATGACTGTGCGGAGATCTGGTGGTAAAGCAGCAATCGCCTCCTGAAGCAGAACCTGCAATTCCTGCCCTTCCATCATGCGCTCCGGTGATTGTGACAAATCCTCGATATCGCGTTCCATCTCTTCGCCATCGGCAAAGAGTGGGGCGTCCAGGGAGACGAGTTGAAAGCGCGCTTCGCGATCTCGTTTGCGAAAATGATTTTTGCACAGGTTCACGGCGATGCGATAGAGCCAGGTATAAGCTTGCGCCTCACCCCGGAAACGATCATACGCGCGCAAGGCGTGCAGAAAGGTCTGCGATGTTAAATCCGTCGCATCCTCCATGTCACCGACCATGCGGTAGATCAGGTTAAAGATCCCCTTCTCATAGCGCTCAAAGAGCACCTCGAAAGGGGGGAGGGTGGGTGTCGAGGCTGCATTGTTGGCATGCGGCTGCGTATCGGCCATTCGCTCGTTCTGCCCACTTTCCCGTGTTAAACCGCTGGAATGATGTGCCGGCATCCGCAGGGTATCGGTCCATACGGAGGGGGTGACAACTGCATGAGAGTGTAACAACTTTCGCGTCAGTTTACAAGGTGATGCGGTATCCACGCTCATCCTCAATCTATGTAGAGCCTGTCCCAAAGTCCACGCATTCGCCTCGCGATGTCTTTTTCCGCCAGGCGTTGTCGAGAATTCCACGTTTATCTCCCGTCGATAAAGTGTGGAATTCTCTCCTCGCCTGGCGAAAAAATTCACTCGCGATCCAAATACGTGGACTTTGGGACACGCTCTATGTAGCCCCTGTCCCAAAGTCCGGCATATTTCTTCGCGGCATCTTTTTGCGCCAGGCTTTGTCGCGATTTTTCTCGTGTGTCTCTTCTCGATACAGTCGAAAATCGCTCCGTTCGACGGGCTCAAGATCTTCGACCGCTCCTGACCAAAAAATCTGGCGCAATGAAACATCCCGGACTTTGGGGCAGGCGCTAAGTACTGCCGTCACACGCGCGTGCCGAGGCATGCGACATGTTGATCACGAAAAGCATCTGCCGCCAGACTGACCGGTTGATCAGCATGCTGCGATGCGCTGCTGGTTTCTTTTGACACGGTCCGGGAAATCTGGTTGCGTAACAGGTGAACAATGTGAATTGTAAGTGCGGACTTGCACCTTCTTTCGACGAAAAAGGAATCACCGAGTAGTCGGGGAAGATCAATATACGGGTGATGCTCATTACTTTTTAAAGTGCCTGAACACGGTGAGCAAGGGAGGAGACGGGGGTGCGCTCTGCCTGGGTAGAAGTCGATGTTGCGGCGATTGAACAGAACATGCTTGCGATCCGGACCTTTGTCGGGTCGGGGGTCAATGTGTTAGCGGTCGTGAAGGCAGATGGGTACGGGCATGGGTTGATCCCGGTAGCCCAGGCCGCGTTGCGCGGGGGAGCGTGCATGCTGGGTGTAGCCATCCCTGAGGAGGTGGCGCGACTGCGAGATGCCGGCATCATGGCGCCGACATTGATCATGGGGTGCAGCTTGCCGCATCAAGCGGAAGAGATCGTCGGTCTTCACGCGTCAGCAGTGGTCAGTTACCGATCAGCGGCGGAGGCATTGGCCGACGCGGCGCTGGCGCGCGGCGCACACGCGCCGGTACATGTAAAAATTAATACCGGCATGGGCCGTGTCGGCGTGCGCTGGGATGAAGCGATCGACTTCATTCGTCAAATAGCAGCGATCCCCGGCATTCACCTGGAAGGGATTATGACCCACTTCGCGACCGCGGATTATAACGACCAAACTTCAGTGCGTACCCAACTCGCACGGTTTATCGATGTAATAGACGGCATCGCACGGTATGGCATTCGACCCGATTACTGTCATTGCGCCAACAGTGCGGCGGTCTCCTTTCTCAGTGAGGCACATTTTAACCTGATTCGTCCCGGCCTGATTCTTTACGGTATTCCGCCCGTGCCGTTAGACTCAGATATTCCGCCGGAAACTGGTTATCCGAGTGTACATCCCCCCACCAAGCGTGAGGATTACGCACGTGAACGTACCTCCGACACCCATGAACGCTATTTACCGATCCCCTTGCAACCCGCGTTGGCGTTAAAAGCACGGGTAGTACAGGTGAACGCCTTGCCTGCCGGCGACGCCGTGGGGTATGGCCTCACCTACCGCACCCAACGCGACGCCGTCTTTGCGTTGTTGCCGCTCGGGTATGCCGACGGTCTGGCACGTGCCCTGTCGAATCGCGGGTGGGTGCTTCTCCATAACCAGCGCGCGCCAATTGCCGGCCGCGTGAGCATGGATCAGACGATTATTGATGTCACGGACATCCCTGGTGTGCAGGTTGGCGATGTCGCCGTCCTTATCGGTCATCAAGGCGATCAGTATATCTCTGCCTGGGAAATCGGATTGGCCATGGGCAGTATTGCGTATGAGGCGCTGGTGAATCTTGGAGTTCGACTCCCGCGCGTGTATGAGATGGTTACCGAGTGATCCGCCCATCCGGAAGACAATACGTCAATTGAGGTGCCTGCACACAGATGATGGGGTACAATCTCTACCCCGCATTATTCATAACATATCGAATAATGCCTCAGACAACCCGGCAGTCAACTCATTCATGAATAATCCGGGCTTGCAGCCCGCGGAAAAAGTCTCGTCGGCACTGTCACCGATCTTTCCGCGTGATGCTTCACACTATATCTGCCGTCTATGCCTTCATAGAGTTGCAGATATCGTGTTCGCCTGACGCGCAAATCTCGGCACCAGCGCGCAACGATACTTTATCCGCAGGCTGCAAAGGAGTCAACAACATCTCTGATGTCGACTGATCTTCACGGGGATAGTTCCCTGATCTGGGAAGCAATACGGAACCTGACGCCGGCCCCACGCGTCCTGCGGCTGCAGGCTGCTTTCGCCGTACGCTATGCAGAGTTAGGTCGCCGTGTCTATACCGAAGACACCGCGGTGCAGGCACGCGACGCAGCGATCCTGACAGCCTATCAGGCCACAATTGGAGAACCAGCTATTCTCCGCCGTGCACAAATACTCACCGAATTTGCACGCGGCATCCCGATCTCTCTGCAACCGGATGACTTATTGGTCGGACACCAAACCTTTAACTGCCCACCCTGGGAGTCGCTTGAAATGCAGGAGGCATTGGCAGAACTCGGGTATAGTGCAACGACCGGGCACATCATCCATGACTACGCCAGTTTGCTGCAGCGCGGTGTTGACGGGTTACGCATCGCAATTGCACGACAGCGAGGGGCCGACATTACCGGTCAGCGTCCCATGCTGACGGCATTGTGCCGCGCACTAACGGCATTTCGCGCCTATCTTCTGCGCAATGCCAGCGCCGCGCGGGAATTGAGCTATGCACTGGACGGCCCGGCGCAGGTGGAGTGGCATCACCGCGCCCACGACTTGGAATCGATTGCACATGATCCACCACGCACCTTTGCACAAGCTGTGCAACTCGTCTGGTGTGCCCAAATATTCCTGCACGTGGAAAATCCCGCTTCGGCTATCTCCTTCGGGCGACTCGACCAGTATCTTTGGCCCTTTCTGCGTGATGATCTGATTGCGGAACGTCTGACGCTGCCGGACGCGTTCTCTCTGCTCTGCGCCTTTTTGCTCAAATGTTGCGAAGGCGAAGAGAGCCAGAATGCCGTATTGGGCGGTGTAGATCCGATGGGGGCCGACGCTGTCAATCCGCTCTCTTATTTGCTGCTGGCAGCCATGCGGCGAATGGCCACCTTTCAACCTTCGTTGTGCGTGCGCCTGCATCCCGCCACATCTCCGATCTTTTTGCAGGCCGCCGCGGAGTTAGTGGTCGCGGGTACCGGCAATCCCGGCTTTATGAACGACGAGGTGGTCATCGCCGGTCTTCAGGCGCTGGATATCCCGCTGGAACGCGCGCGTGATTGGGGGGTCGTCGGGTGTTATGAGGCGACGCCACAAGGCGATTGTTATCCGAATACCGTGTTGGGTGGGCTCCATCTGGTGGAACTCCTCGTCACTTATCTGGCCACTGCTAATGCGACGACCTTCGACGCGTTCCTCCAGGGATGGTACGCCTATGTGCGGGAGGTGTATCTTTGCCGGGAGCTCCCGGCGTGTCAGGCGCGATGGGATGCGCTGCGCGACTACGCACCCTCCCCCTTCGGGAGTCTGCTCATGGCCGGCTGCATCGACCACGCGCTGCCGGTAGAAGCCGGTGGGGCGCCGTATAACCTGTTGGGCATGAACCTGTTGGGGTTGGGAACTGTTGTGGACAGCCTGCACGCCATTCGTGTGGTGGTCTATGAGCAAGGAGCCTGCACACTGACGGATCTGGCGGCAGCGATTGCCGACGATTTTTCTGATGACGCTTTGCGTCAGCGCTTGCGCGGTGTCTCCGGACGCTATGGCACAGATGACGAGGCCACCAATATCCTGGTGCGCGCGGTGTCGGACATCCTGGCGGAAATGGTATTAACCAGCCGTTTGGCGGAAGGCGTGCGTCCCTACCCGGCCTTTTTCCGTTTCGCTGCGGATATCTACCAACGCTCTACGGCCTCTCCTGATGGTCGTCGGCGCGCCGATGATCTCAGTTATGGCGTTGCGCCATCCGCAGCGGTCGCCGCTTCGCCCACAGCTATTCTTAACTCTGCGGCACACGCCGTTCAACACCGCTGTGCCTGCGGTGCACCGCTGGCACTCACCCTTACCCGCAACGACGTGACCGGCTCGGAGGGAGTGGCGCGTATCACCCAACTGGTCACCGCGTATTTTGCGCTGGGCGGCAGCCACCTGCACATCAATATCGCCAGTGCCGATGACTTACGTCGCGCGCAAGAAACCCCTGACCAGTTCCACAACCTGACGGTGCGCGTCAGTGGGTATAGCGCCCGTTTCATCACCGTAGATCGCTTGTGGCAAGAAACGCTCATCGCGCGGGCCGAGAATGGACGGTAGCCCGCTTCTCGCGCATACCTTCACTCCTGCGGCGCGGGCGTCGGTGGTTTCACGCCGGTATCTTTCGGCTGTGGCGCGTCTTTAGTATCGTCCTTGGGTTTCGGCTCCTCTTTCGTGTCATCCTTTCCCTGATCTTTGTCACGCCAGGCTTGCCATTTGGCGGCATCCGCGCCAATATCCTGGGCGGTAAGTGCGTGTAGCGCATCTACAATGGCGGTTTGTGTCAGGGAGGCTTTTTCGATGGCGAGGGCGGTGATGAGTGGGTCGACAGCGGTGGAGGCTTTGAGCCGGCCCAGAGCACGCGCGGCAGCCTGACGCACGCGTGTGGCGTCATCGCGCAGCAACTCGATAAGTTGATCCGCGGCTTGCCCCTGACCAAGTGTTCCCAATGCCAGCGCTGCTCCTTCTCGAATACGCGGTAAGTCGTCGTCCAGTAACACAATAAGCGGCGCGACGGCACTTTTGTCGCCGATGGCGCCCAGCGCATGGATAGCGCGCAGGCGCCCCTCAGTGGCGCCTTTGTGCGCGATCGCCAGCAACGGCAGCACTGCTTTCCGCTCCTTGGCTTCCGCCAGGTAGTTCATCGCCAGTGCAACGACTAATGGCTCACGCGGTTCACGCAAGGCCTCAAGGAGCAGCGTCGTGCCGCGCGCTTCTTTTTGCCGCACTAACGCATGCCCCACTAATACGCGCACAAGCGGCTCGGGGTCGGCGGCCGCAGTGAGCAGCACCGGCACAATGCGCGCGTCTTTTACGCGTGCCAGTGCCCGCGCCGCGGGCACACGCTCCGGCAGATAGGGGTTCTGTACGGCGTTCAATAACAGATCGATGGCCGTCGCATCGCCTTGCGGGGCCAGCACGGTTGCCGCGGTGAGACGAACACTATAATCACGGTTTTCTTCCATAAGGCGCGCCAATGTGGGACGCACCAACGGGGTCTTCAACGGCGACAACAACTTGATCGCATAGCGCTGGATGGCGGCATTGGTATTGGTCTGGAGGAATTCCAGTATCGGCGTCGCCGCGCGGGCATCATTCATGCTTGCCAGCAGATAGGCACTGGCGAAACGCCGGATACGATCTTTCTCCTGTAACCAGGGGGCAGCGAGATCGGCCCCACGCGTCAGACGGAGCTGAATGACCGCATTACCGGCGATGCTCATGGCCGTGGGGTCTGTTCCCTTCAACGCGGCGAGGAGTGGGTCTTCTCCGCGTGGGTCACCCAGTTTGCATAGGGCGGCGGCCGCCTGTGTGCGTACCATGCGATTATCCGTCTTCAATGCGTCGACTAACGAGGAAGCGGCGCGTATATCACCGATCTCTCCCAAGGCCAATGCCGCCGCATTTTCGACTGACACATCTTTATCCTTTAGCGCATTGATGAGGCTGTCGACGGCGCGGGCATCACCGATCATGCCCAGCGAGATCGCTGCCGCCCGGCGTACTGCACCATTCTCTTCATTTTCGAGCAGGGAGCTGAGCGCGGGTGTTGCACGCGCATCGCGCTGGCGTCCCAAAGTTTCCACCGCGCATTGGCGCGTGAAGGGTTCCTGTTCCGCCAGCAACGCCAATACTGGGGTGGCATCCTGCAGCGCGGTTACCCGTTGCAGGAATTCCGCTGCGGCTTCATTGGTTTCCGGATCTTTCACCCCAGCGATAGCCGCATCGAGGAATTTCGGATCACCCGTGAGACCCAATCCGATCAATGCTTCACGACGTAGCCTGGCATCCGGCTGTTTCAACAACCCCTGCATAAGGGTCGTGAGCCCAGGATCGTCAAAAAGGCTGGCGGCGATGATGGAGGTGGTTGTGGCTCCCGTACCCGGAACAGCAATGTCATCACCGGGCTGCGCCTGCTGCAGGCTAGTGCGGAAAAGATCAAGCACCCGGGGGTCGCGCGTCCAGGACCAGAGCGTACGCTGCGGTTGAATATAGAATGCCGGATCATGTGGGCCATCAAGCGATTCGTATAGATCGGCAAGTACGGATCCGGTGAGCGTAGCATTCGGCTGGCAGAGGGCGCCAAAGGCCATATCCCGTGTCTCATTCAGTTTCGTCAACGTCAGCAGCCTGTCGATGGTTGCCGGGGTCTGAATGGCATGGAAAAGGTTGAGCAGAGGTTGCAGTTTACGCGGCTCTTGCTCCTGGGCCAGCACGGTCGCCAACTTGGAGGCTACTGGCGTCCCAATTTGTTGGAGTACCGATTCCACATTGGGTACGACATGACCTCGGTCCGCGAGCAATCCAAGTAAAGGGTCGATCGCCGCCACGGCGCGACGGCGTCCCAGCGCGTCAGCGGCCGCGCTGCGCACGCCGGGATCATCATCCACCAATGCGGCGATAAGCGCAGAGATCGCCACTTCCGGTTTCTCTCGCGGTACCACGCCTAATCCCTGAGCAGCCAGGAGGCGCAATTCACTGTGCGGATCTGTGATCGCCGCGAGAAACAGGTCGGTCGCCAGCGGTTCGTGGAGCAGAAAAAGCGTTTGTGCGGCGCCGGCGCGTAAAGTGAGATTCTGGTCCTGCATATCCGCCAGTAAGACGGGAACAGCCCCCGGGTCTTTGCACTGCGCCAGAGTATAAGCAGCAGCGCCACGCACCAGCGCATCAGCATCGCGCAACATATCCAGCATCAGGGGAACCACCCGTGGATCTGCATACGCACCGACGGCATAAACCGCCTGAATTCGGATAGCCGGGGTAGCATCTTTCAGCAGATTGGCCAATGGGGTAAAAGCTGCGGGGTCGTGTAGTTCAGCAAGGCGCTGCGCGGCATGGAGGCGCACCTCAACGTCATTGCCTTCAAGCAAGTGGACTAAGCGTCCCACATCGATCTCATTTGTGAGATCAACCGGCGTCGTTTCAGGGTCAGCGATGCCCCGCATCAAGCTTAACACCAATACCAGACACGACAGCCAGATGCGATTGCCACGCATAGGCCACCTCCTAACCAGGAGAATTGCTATTCATACGCTCATGAATAATGCAGGCTATTGATATCAGGTCCATAAATGAAGAAAATTCAGCGTATGCCAGATAATTTCGACAGGCCTCTACACCAATGATGGCTATTCCTGACGTATAAGTTGCACGTATCATGAAAATATTGACTATCAAGAATCTTCCACCATCGTTACCATTTTTCCTGCCTGCTCTGTGTTGGGAGGAACCATCGGCTTAACGGCGTACTAATCATGTGAGGTTGCGCACTTACCTCATCTGGCTGACTGGGTAGTTCAATGACAGGATCGCGCGTTCGACGACAATTCATTCGCGGTTGGCGCATCATGGCGTTGCTGGTCGTGGCGCTGGGCATCTGCCTGAGCGTTCTGTTCGCGCGAATTTATTGTTCAGGGTTATATGATGACCGCGCGCCGGCTGATGCCATCGTTGTGCTGGGCGCCGCGCAATATGACGGACATCCTTCACCGGTCTTCCGCGCACGTCTCGATCACGCCATCACCTTATACCGCAAGCGGTATGGCCAATACCTGCTCATCACCGGTGGTTGTCGGCCCGGAGATCGCTATACGGAAGCCGTAACCGGGCGCAGCTATGCCCTCGCGCAGGGGATCCCGTTCGCGCGTATTTTGCTGGAAAATCACGGGCGCACCACCTGGCAAAGTCTGCAAGCGGTCCCGGAGATACTGCAACGACACCACTTGCGTTCGGTCATCCTGGTCAGTGATCCCTTTCATGCCTTCCGCCTGCGGCGCATGGCGCATGATTTGCGCCTGCAGGCCACTGTCAGCCCCACGCCGCAAAGCCGCATACACAGCGGCAGCATGCAATTCCATTTCATCCTGCGCGAAGCCGCGGTGTATGCCCTGTACCGGATTTTTCGGGTTTAGGAGTTCCAATGCCTGCTTTGCTTGACCGCATGGAACAGCCGTTGATGGATATCGCCGGCGCATTAGGACAGCAACCCCATTTGAATGCGATTCGCGACGGGGTGGTCGGCGCATTGCCGTTGGTGCTCATCGGCAGTCTGTTCATGCTGGCAGCTCAACCCCCCTTGCCACGTCAGGAGATGCTGGACGCATACGCCGCGGTCAACGTGTTCGGCCACCCGCTGGTTCCGGCTCTGCTGGCGGCGTTTCGCGTGCTTGTTGGTCTCATTGCGATATACGTGGCCTTTGGCGTCGCTTTCAGCCTGGCGCGCCGTCACGACGTGGATGCGCTGTCCGCGGGGTTGCTGGCGGTCGCCGCACTGTTGTTGATTAATGGCGTGCAGGTGGCCACCGTGAGCGGCGCGGTGAAACCGGAAAAATTTCTTCCGATGGCCAATTTGGGTTCCGGTGGATTGTTTATGGCCTTGCTACTCGGGCTGGCAGTGCCGGAGGTGCAGCGTCTGGCAAAAAAATATCATTGGGAAATCCGCCTGCCGGATGGTGTGCCGCCCGCGGTGGGACGTTCCTTCTCCGCGCTTATTCCGGGCTTGGTGGTGCTGGTTCCGCTGTGGGTGGTCGTTCAGTTGTTGGGTGTCAACCTCTTTGGATTGCTTAATACTTATCTGACCACTCCAGTGCTCATGCTCAGCAAGAATGGCGCCTCGGTGTTCGTAGTCATGCTTGTAATCATCCTCATCGACTCCGTACTCTGGTTGCTGGGGGTGCACGCGGTGGCAATCCTTGCGCCCATGGCAGCGATCTGGTTGCTGAATATCACGCAGAACGGCGTCGCAGTGGAAGCCGGGCAACTTCCATCGCTGCTGAATACTCGCGAGACGTTGCAGTTCTTCATCTGGCAAGGGGGGTCGGGAGCGACCATTGCGCTCTCGTTTCTGCTCTTGCGCGCTCGCGCGGCCAGTCTACGCTCTATCGCGCGGGTCGGGGCCATCCCCGCGTTATTCAACATCAATGAGCCGTTGATCTTTGGTGTGCCGATAGTGATGAACGTCACGCTCTTCCTACCCTTTATCCTGGCGCCGGTTGTCTGTCTCACCACTACCGTCCTGGCAATGCAAACCGGTCTGGTGCCGGTACCGCACCTGGTGGTCCCCTGGACTCTGCCGGGACCGCTGGGCGCCTTTCTGGCCACCGGTGGAAGCTGGCAAGCCGCGGGACTCTCTCTGATAAATATCATCCTGGCGACACTGATTTACACCCCCTTCGTGCAGGTGCTTGACCGCAAAATGGCCGCGCTTGAAGCGATAGACGCCTCGGAATAGACCCGTAGGTAGAGCCTGGATTATCCATAACAGTTCGAATAATGCCACAGTTAGCCCGGCGGTCGATACCTTTATGACTAATCCGGGCTTGCGCATACGCTGGTGGTTGTGCAGTAGCGACTCTATTATATCGGTGTCCTGATCAGGGTCCATACCGGTTACCCCAGATATGCCGCGCGGGATTCGAAAAGCGTGGTGGCCAACCTGCGCGTCAGCACTCTCGCAACAGCGACCAGTCAACCCAACGGGCAACCCCGTCGGTGCCCGGATGCCTCCAGCATTTGAAGAAGGCCTGGCGCGCATTGTCGCCCGGTGGGAAGCGCAAGGCGCATCAGCATAGCAGTTCTGTCGTCGAGATTATTCTGTCAATTTGGCCGTCGGCGACAGCAGCATCCCCAATCTCTTTTTTCGAGCTTCTGGTATAATTTCGGCATGAACACGATTGAGTCCGGGGCATGGGTAGCGTGCGCGATGTCCGGCGGAGTGGATAGTTCGGTGACCGCGGCACTGTTGCAGCAGCAGGGGTATCGGGTGCTGGGCGTCACCATGCGCTTGTGGAGTGACACGGAAGAACACACACGTGCCTGCTGCTCGCTCTCGGCAGTGGATGACGCGAAACGCGTGTGCGTGCGGTTGGGTATTCCGCATTATGTGTTTAACATGGAGGAGACGTTCCACCGAGCGGTAGTCGACGACTTCGTGGCGGAATACCGGGCCGGGCACACCCCCAATCCGTGCATCCGGTGTAACCGCTTTGTGAAGTTTACCGCGTTGCTCGATCAGGCGCGCGCGCTGGGCGCCCACTATCTGGCGACCGGACATTATGCGCGTCTTGGCTATGACGCAGAGTTTGGGCGCTGGTATGTGCGGCGCGGCGCAGACCCGGCAAAAGACCAATCCTATGCGCTCTACGGGATCACCCAGGCCCAGTTGGCGCAGACGTTGCTGCCGTTGGGTGCGCTGGAGAAGACGCGCACGCGGGCCATCGCCGCGGAATTAGGCCTGCGTGTGGCGCAGAAGCCGGATAGCCAGGAGATCTGCTTTATCCCCGACAACGATTATGGTCGCTTTCTGCGCGATGAAGCGCCGGAGGCGACACAACCCGGTCCCATCGTTGACGCAGACGGCCAGCAGGTCGGCATCCATCAGGGAGTAGCTTTCTACACGGTCGGTCAGCGCCGTCGGCTGGGGTTGACCATTCCGGCGCCGCGTTTCGTCACCGCGTTGGACGCACCACGCAATACGATAACCGTGGGGCCGCGCACGGCGGTATTGCATCGCCGGGTGCTTGCCGGCGACGTCGTGTGTGGCAAGCTCGATGCTGAGGCTTTACGCGCACCCCGTCCGGTCACCGCCATGATTCGCTACGCCATGCGCCCGCAACCGGCCAGCGCCCACCTTGACGGCGAGACTCTCCAGGTCACGTTCGATACCGCGCAGTTCGCTATTACGCCGGGACAAGCCGTGGTGTGCTACGATGGAGACGCCGTGCTCTGCGGGGGAACGATTCTCGCCTCGCCGGAGTAGCGCGCCTTTGGGGAATTTGAAGATGGGGGAAGGGGGTATTGGGAGACAAGGAAATAGTTGAATTCCCTGCCTCCCTGTCTCTTTCCGTTACCAGCCGCGGCTGGCCAGTCGTTCTCCCTCGGGGATGGCGCCCATCTCCAGGCCGCGCATGGGGGTACCAAGACCGGCGGAGATTTCTGCCAGCATCGCCGGCTTGTCGAAGTAGGCGGTGGCATCCACCATGGCCTTGGCGCGGCGCGCCGGATCGGAAGATTTGAAGATGCCGCTGCCTACGAACACCGCTTCCGCACCGAGTTGCATCATCAGCGCCGCATCCGCCGGGATGGCGACGCCGCCCGCGGAGAAGTTCGGCACCGGGAGTTTGCCATGCTCATGCACATACAGCACCAGATCGTAGGGTGCGCCTAATTCCTTGGCGGCAGTCATCAACTCATCAACACGCAGGCTTTGCAGGCGGCGCATCTCGCTCTGCACTGTGCGCATGTGGCGCACCGCCTCCACGATGTTGCCGCTGCCCGCTTCACCCTTGGTGCGGATCATCGCCGCACCTTCACCAATGCGTCGCAACGCCTCGCCCAGGTCGCGGCACCCGCAGACGAACGGAACTTTGAAGGCCAGTTTATCGATGTGGTACCGGTCGTCCGCCGGGGTGAGCACTTCCGATTCGTCAACAAAGTCGACGCCCAGCGCCTCCAGGATTTGCGCTTCGGCAAAATGGCCGATGCGCGCTTTGGCCATCACCGGGATGGTCACCGCGGCCATGATATCTTTAATCATTTGCGGGTCAGACATGCGCGCGACGCCGCCTTCCGCGCGGATATCCGCCGGTACGCGCTCCAGCGCCATCACCGCGACCGCGCCGGCGTCTTCAGCGATTTTCGCCTGTTCGGCGTTGGTCACATCCATAATCACGCCGCCACGCAGCATCTCCGCTAAACCGACTTTATTCCGCCAGGTTGATTGCTCAGCCATCTTCTTCCACCTCACTTGCATCTCCGGACCGCGCCGGAAAAGATCGCAGGTATTGTACGCGAAAAGCCGGTCCACGTCCACCTCTATTACGCATATCGGGGCATCGTCGATCACCGCCACCCGCGTTCTCCGCATGGCGAACATCGTATCGCTGCGTGAAAGGAGTGTTGTTCTAAATCGAGCTTGTCCCAAAGGATGAGAAAACCGGTGCAAGGTCTTGCAGAATCAGCCAGGAAAGTAAAGATATCTCGCTTTCGAACTGGAATCAGGTCGGACAGATCAATTTCTACATGCGGAGCGTGACGTGCCTCATGTACCTGGAAGTGACCAGCGCCAAGTTCGGCACCGGCTCTTCCACCGTGCAGCATCCACAATAATAATGATGTGAACAGCAACGCGGCCGGGGCATCCGCCCCGGCCGCGTTTGGTGAGTCTGCTGTGGTGAGTTCGACGCTCAGGTGGTCTTCGTACCGCGCACCAGCACCACACGGCCACTGCGCACCATCTCCTTGATGCCGTATCCTTCGAGTAAGTGTTCCAGGGCATCGATCTTCTCACAGCCGCCGGTTGCTTCCACAATGATCGTCTTATCGCCCAGGTCGACAATTTTCGCCCGGAAGATGTCGATGATCTGCATCATCTCCGCCCGTTTGGCGGCGTCGGCGGTATACACCTTGAATAGTGCCAATTCGCGGGTGACCACATCATCCTCGGTATGATCCATGACCTTAATGACGTCGATGAGCTTGTAGAGTTGTTTGCTGATCTGTTCCAGGATGCTCGCCGGTCCGTCGACCACGATAGTCATGCGCGAAGTATTCGGGTCTTCGGTGGTGCTGACCGCCAGCGAGTCGATATTAAAACCACGGCGGGAAAAGAGACCCGCAGTGCGCGCCAACACGCCCGGCCGGTTTTCTACCAGCACGGAAATCGTATGTTTCATGGTGCTATCAAGTAACTCGAGTGTCATGGCCCCCTCCTACTCTAAAATCATGTCGGCCACGCTTTTGCCGGCAGGAATCATCGGCAGCACATTTTCTTCCGCATCACAGAGGAAGTCGATGAGCACCGGCCGGTCAGTAATGCTGCGCGCCTGGGCAATCGCGGCGGATACGTCCGCCTGATCGATCACCCGGATCGCTGCCGCGCCATAGGCTTCGGCGAGTTTGACGAAGTCGGGGGTGCCGACATCCAGGCCGACCTGGGAGTAGCGCTGGCCAAAGAACATCTTTTGCCACTGCCGCACCATGCCCAGGCAACCGTTGTTTAGCAACGCGATACGGATGGGCAGTTTGTGAATGACCGCAGTGGCGAGTTCCTGGCTGTTCATTTGCAAGCTGCCGTCGCCGGAGATGCACCACACTTCGTGATCCGGGTTGCCCAGTTGCGCACCGATGGCGGCGGGTAAGCCGAAACCCATGGTACCCAACCCCGCGGAGGAGACGAAATGGTGGGGCTCATGCACCAGGTAATACTGCATGGCCCACATTTGGTGCTGTCCCACGTCGGTCGCCACGATGGCCTGGCCTTCGGTTGCCTTCCAGATTTCATGTACCACAGCGGGCGCTTTGATGGTGCCATGCTTGCCGTGACACCTGGTGGAGCCGCATTTTTCCGGTTTCTCGCGCTCGCCGCACTGTTTTTCACAGAAACGATCCGGATCCAGATTCCACATTAATGGGTGGGCGATCTTCCACGCGTCGGTTTGCGCCACCCACGCCGAGTTGTCAGGGAAAGCGTCACTCCGCGGCGCCAGTTCCTGAATGATCTCACTGATCACCATTTTGGCGTCGCCTACCACCGGCACTTCGGTGTGCATCACTTTACCGATTTCCGCGGGATCCACATCGACATGGACGATGCGCGCGTGGGGGGCGAAGCGCTTCACGTCGCCGGTCACCCGGTCGTCAAAACGCGCACCGATGCACACCAGCAGGTCAGCCTGGTCCACCGCCAGATTGGCGTAGGCCGTGCCATGCATCCCGAGAACACCCAGAAAGAGCGGATCGGTCTCCGGGAAGGCGCCTTTCCCCATCAGCGTCGCAGTAACCGGAATGTGCAACATGTGTGCCAGCATGGTCAGTTCCTGCGCGGCGTTGGCACGAATAATTCCGCCACCCACATAGAGTACCGGGCGCCGTGCGGTCAATAATTCGTCAGCGACGCGGCGAATCATTTTGGTGTTGCCGCGCGTGGTGGGGCGATACCCGCGCAACTGTACGGTCAATTCGTCCCAATCCACTTCGACCGTGCCCACGGTCACGTCGCGCGGCAGGTCAATGAGCACTGGTCCCGGGCGTCCGGTGCGCGCAATGTAGAAGGCTTCCTGCACCACAGATGGTAAATCCGCGGCGTCTTTCAGCAGGTAATTGTGCTTGGTGATGGGCAGCGTAATGCCGGTGATGTCCGCTTCCTGGAACGAATCCTTACCGATGGCGAAGGTGTTCACCTGTCCGGTAATGGCCACCAGAGGGATGGAATCCATGTAAGCGGTGGCGATGCCTGTTACCAGATTTGTGGCCCCGGGACCGGAGGTAGCAATGCAGACGCCGACCTTTCCGGTGGCGCGCGCATATCCGTCCGCCGCATGCGCCGCGCCCTGTTCATGGCGCACCAGAATGTGGCGGATGGGCGAGTCATGCAACGCGTCGTAGAGGGGTAGCAACACGCCGCCGGGATAGCCGAAGACGAGATCGACGCCTTCGCGCATTAACCCATGCAACAAAGCTTGGGCGCCGGTCATGCGTATGGCGCCCCGTGGAGGGGGAGCAGACGAGGTCATAATGAATACCTCCGAGATGTCACCTCGGGGCAGAGATCCCCACGTGCAAGTGGAGCCTCCACCAGTAAGTGTAACCCCATTGTAGCAAAAACGCGGTCCAGGCGCAAGGCGCCGGGACCGTGTTGAGATGAACAGGGAAATAGAAAATGTTATCTAGCCCGCTTTATTTGCGAAGCGAATAAAGCTTCGGCTAGCTTTAGCATTACTCATGCGTTCATGAGTAATGCGGGCTAGCGCCGGTGTGCGCCACGCGAGGCTTTCCGCACACAGGCGCTATACATTGGGTACAGGTGAGCGTCGCAGCGACAGACGACAACAATCATTATATGTGCAATAGTGCGTTGATCGGCCCTTATTCCGCGTCGCGCACACGTGCCGCAATGTCGCGCCGATAGGTCATGCCGTCCCAGTTGATGACGTCGACGGCCAGGTAGGCACGGTCAATCGCCGCGGCGAAAGAATCCCCCAGGCCGGTGACGTTGAGCACGCGACCGCCGTTAGTGAGAATTTGGCCGCGCTCCTCGCGCGTGCCGGCGTGGAAGACGATGACGTCAGACAGGCCGTCGGCCTGCGCCAGGCCGGCAATGACCGTGCCTTTGGCATATTGGTCCGGGTAGCCGCCAGCGGCGCACACCACGGTAACCGCTTTTCGCGACGACCAGGCGGCGGTATGCGCACCCAACGTACCGTCCACCGCAGCCTCCAGCAAATCGAGCAGGTCGTTCTCCAGTCGCGGCAGCACCACCTGGGTTTCCGGGTCGCCGAAGCGGACATTAAATTCCAATACCCGCGGTCCATCGGCAGTGACCATCAGACCTACGAAAAGTACGCCGATGAACGGGACAGAAAGTGCGGCTAGCGTGGGCGCGATGACGCGATCGCGCGTGAAGGTGATGAGTTCCGGGGAGAAGTCCGGCACCGGGGAGTAGTTGCCCATGCCGCCGGTATTCGGGCCGGTATCGCCTTCTCCGATGCGTTTGTAATCTTGCGCTGGGGCCAGTGGCAGGATATCCGAGCCGGAGCAAAGCGCCAGCAAGGAGACTTCATACCCCTCAAGGCGCTCCTCGATGACGATGCGGTCGCCTGCTGTGCCGAATTCGTGCGCATCCATGATACGCTGCACCGCGCGCAGCGCCTCGGTCCGCGTATCGCACATTAACACGCCTTTCCCCGCCGCGTTGCCGTCTGCTTTCACCACCCACGGGTGGTCCGCAGGTTGCGCGGTGAGCCAGGCGCGGGCTGCGCCGGCATCGGTGAATACCTGATACCCGCCGGTGGGCACGCCCGCGCGCGTCATCAGTTCCTTTGAGAAAACTTTGCTGCCCTCCAACAGCGCGGCGGCGGCCACTGGACCAAAAATACGCAAACCGCGGGCCTGGAAGCAATCCACAATTCCGTCAACCAATGGCGCTTCCGGTCCAACCACCGTCAGACCGATCCCTTCCCGCGCCGCGAAAGCTGCCAGCGCGTCGAGATCGGATACGGAAATGGCGACATTTTCCGCCTGCCGGTTGGTACCGCCGTTACCCGGTGCGCAATAGACTTTGTCCACACGCGGGCTCTGTGCCAGCTTCCAAACCAGGGCATGCTCACGCCCGCCGCTGCCAATAACGAGGACTTTCATTGGGACAACTCCAGTAAGGTGTAATCTCACGCGTATTATAGCGCATGGGCGGGCGCGTTGTCTGCCGTCTCGCAGGCACCGGGATAGGGATCTCAGCGGACAAACAGGATGTTGGCGTTGAGCGGCGAATGAACTCAGCAACACACGCCGTGATGAGGAGGTGGCATGATTCGGGGCAATGCACCACGAAAACCGGTACTGGTCGTGGGGTCCATCGGACTGGACACCATTGAAACGCCTTTTGGCGCCGTGACGGACGTCCTGGGTGGTGCGGCCAGTTATGCCGCCATTTCGGCGTCGTTTTTCACCGCGGTGCGCATGGTGGGCGTCGTCGGCGATGATTTTCCGGCACGGCACCTGGCCTTATTTCACGATCGTGAGATCGACGTGACCGGGGTGCAGCACCAGGCCGGCGAGACCTTTCGCTGGAACGGGTATTATGAGTACGATCTGAATCAGGCACATACGCTGGCCACACACCTGAACGTCTTTGAACAGTTCCGCCCAACGATCCCCACAACATATCGCGACACCCCCTATGTTTTCCTGGCCAATATCGACCCCGACCTCCAACTGGCGGTCCTTGACCAAATTGACAAGCCGAAATTCGTGATGGCCGATACGATGAACTTCTGGATCAACGGCAAAGCGGACCGCGTGTTGGAAGTGGTGAAACGCGTTGATGCGATGACGATGAATGATGCGGAAGCCCGCCAACTGTGCCGGACCTCCAATCTGGTCGTTGCCGGTCGGCAATTGCTGGCGATGGGACCGCGCGTCGTGATCATTAAAAAAGGTGAGCACGGCGCACTGATGTTCACGAAACAGGACTATTTCGCGGCGCCGTCCTTCCCGTTGGAGGATGTGCGTGATCCCACGGGCGCTGGCGACACCTTTGCCGGCGGGGTGCTGGGATTCCTGGCGTTCACCGACGACATCAGCGAGGACAATATTCGCAAAGCCGTGGTGTATGGCACGGTGCTGGCTTCCTACACCGTGGAGGATTTCAGTTTGGGTCGCCTGCAGACGCTTGAACCCGGTGAAGTCATGGTGCGTTTCGCAGAAATGCGGCGGATTACGGCATTTACGGAGTGACGGTCGTCCGGCAGGTAGCGCTCAGGGGTTATCCACCAGTTTGGCATGGCCATCGGCATAGCCGGCGATCAGACGTTCATTGTGGCATTTGAGGTAATCTTCCGGTAAGGTGGCCACATGGTCCGGATTGCGTCCGTCGGCGGTGAGGAACGTGGAAGCTGGATCGCCGATCGCGCCAAACGGCCTGCCGGCAACGCTGCCGTTATAGACGTAAGCGTTCTTGGGGTCAGGATTATCGGAACAGAGAAGAAGCCGCGGTGACACATCGATATCCTGCCAGACTGTGTCTGCCGATGGCAGGAATTCACGGTTTTCCTGGGTGGTCATCATGAGGGCCATGATCAGTTGGCGTTGATTACTCAGGCAAGTCGTTTGCCGGGCTTTTTCGCGCACTTTCGGGTATACGGGGAAGAGCATCCCGGCTAAGAGCGCAATGATCGCAATTACGATCAGAATTTCGACTAGTGTAAATCCACGACTCGACGGCATCCAGGCATCCCCCGCGGATCAGTTATACGATGCCTACCGCGCTTTGTCAAGGTGAGTAGCCCGATTATTTCCGGAGCATCGTGGAGATTTCATCGTGAAGAGACCGAAAGATGTTCGAATAATCAGAAGGGCAAAAGGAACCCTCCCCTGTGGAAAGGGTTCCTTTCTTTCCATTACAATTTCCTGATATCAAACGGCCTCGCCACCGCGTTCGCGCGTGCGGATGCGGATGGCATCCAGCAAGGGCATGATGAAGATCTTGCCGTCGCCATGTTCGCCGGTGTAGGCGGCAGTGCAGATGGCTTCCACTACGTCATCCGGATTAATTTCATGCACGACGGTCGTGATGCGGATCTTACGCAGCAGATTGATGTGGGTTTCCAGTCCGCGATAATGCTCCACATGTCCGGCCTGATGGCCGCACCCATGCACCTCGTCAACAGTCATGGCGATCACGCCGATGCGCTGCAAGGCGTCTTTCACATCCTCAAATTTATCCGGCCGGATAATCGCTTCGATACGTACCATGGTCCTCTCCCTCTTTTTCGCGGAGTCGCCGGGCGCCCTCGATGAGAATCAATCACGTGACCGTGCGTGATGCATTATACCAGACGCGCGCGGTTTAAAACACTTCTTCCGGGTATGCTTTGCTGCTGTGGACAACCAGGTCAGACCCCAGCACTTCTTCTTTCGGCGTCAGGCGGAAACCGATGATGCGGTGCAACGCGTAGTAGACGATGCCGCCCCCGACCAGGGCGATAATCACGCACAGCGCAGTGCCAAGGAGCTGGGAGATGAAGCTGACGCCGCCTTTACCCCAGAAGATTTCCAACCCAAAGATACCGGCGGCAATGCCGCCCCAAGCGCCGCCTAATCCATGCAGCGGCCAGACGCCCAGTACGTCATCCAGGCGCCATTTTTCATTGATGAATTGGAACGCCTTGACAAAGATGATGCCGGCGATTGCGCCGACGATGGCGGCGCCGATGGGGTGATAGCGATCCGACCCGGCACAAACCGCGACCAACCCGGCCAGCGCACCGTTATACATCGCCACGGCATCATTTTTCGAGGCTAGCGCCGCGGAGACCACGCCGCCGACCATGGCCATCAGTGAATTCAGCGCAACTAACCCGGAGATATCCGACAGATGGCCAGCGCTCGCGACGTTGAACCCGAACCAGCCAACCATGAGAAACCAGGAACCGAGGGCCACATAGGGAATCGAGTGGATGGGTGGCGCTACGCTTTCGCCATTGCGGCGATAGCGGTCCAAACGCGGCCCGAGGATCATGATGGCCGGCAAAGCCAGCCACCCGCCCATCGCATGCACGACGACGGAACCGGCATAATCATGAAACCCCCACCCGCCGATATGCTGCAGGAGCAGATTGAAGCCGATATTCGCGCCCGTGGCATCGACACCCAGTCGACCCCAGATCAGTGATTCATAAAATGGATAGACGAGTCCGACAAAAATGGCCCCGGCCAGCACCTGCGTACCGAACTTCGAACGCTCAGCTATGCCGCCTGAGATGATTGCCGGAATACAGGCGGCGAAGGTCAGGAGGAAAAAGAAATGGACGAAGTCAAACCCCGTGTTGTTTGTCCCCGTGAGCTCCGCGACCGGCTTCAGGAATGAGATGCCGTAGGCCAATGGAAACCCAATAGCGAAATAGACCAGGGTCGACACCGACCAATCCATGACAATTTTAGTCAAGGCGTTCACGACGTTCTTTTTACGGACTGACCCGGCTTCGAGAAACGCAAATCCGGCATGCATGGAGAAGACCAGCGCGGCCCCCCAGACCAGCAACAAGATGTTTCCACTTTGATTGAGCTGTGCGAGTGATGGTAACACGTAATCCTCCCCCTGACCCTGATGAACTGAATTACATCCTAATGACGAAAAATCACCATAATATTACAATAGATTGCTTCTTTGTTTCCGATTGTTACGATCATGTTTCCTGCTGTAGGGGACGACCGGTCTGTTCCGGGAGAAAGCGGTCAGTCGTCCTTTGACCTCTACCACGCATTATTCATAACGTTTCGAATAATGCCTAAGACAGCCCGGTAGTCAATTCGTTAATGCCTAGCTTCGCTTCATAAGCGAAGCTAGTCCGGGCTACGACACTTGTGAGTGACGGTAAGTTAACATTTTCCTCAACAATTCGCCTGTGTCCGGTTATTGGTCTATACGCAGTTGTTCATCGCTTGTCCGGCACCGGTATATATGGTATTGTCTTTTTTATTGTAAGACCCTTGCTGTACGGAGCAATGTATATCAAGCAACAGGGTAGGATCACTGTGTCCCCCACCACGACACGCAACAGGTAACATCCATGGTCATCGAACAACTGAACCTCGAAAACGCGCCTACCTTGCCGGAGCCATTTATCGAGGAGGGCACTGTGTCGTCACTTGCGCCGCAGCAGCGTCGGCGATGCAGCCTGACCGTCATTGTCCCGGCATATAATGAATGTGACAGCCTGACCGATACGCTGCGCAGTCTAGCTGAGCAGACGGTACTCCCCGAAGAAATCATAGTCGTAGATGACTGTTCCACCGACGGCACTGGAGATGTCGCGCGTGCGTTGGGGGTAACAACGATCCGACCACCGCAGAACACCGGTTCAAAGGCCGGGGCGCAGAACTTCGCGCTGACCACGGTTCGCACCGCCTACACTATGGCCATCGATGCGGATACTACGCTGGCGCATGACGCCATCGAACTCCTGTTGCCCGCGTTCGACAAGCCCTCCGTGGTGGCCGCCTGCGGGTTTGTCCTGCCGCGGTTCGTGGAAACGCTCTGGGAACGCGGGCGGTATATTGAATACATGTTGGCGTTTACCTGGTATAAGCCGATCCAGGATTTCTATGAGAGACCGATGATCGCCTCGGGCTGTTTCTCTATGTACCGCACGTCCGTATTGCAGGCACTGGGTGGGTGGCCAACGCGCACGCTGGCCGAGGATATGGATCTAACGTGGTCCTTCTACCGCGATGGTCACACCGTACGGTTTATCCCCGAAGCGGTCAGTTACCCTATTGAACCGCGAAATTACTCCTTCATGCACAAACAGCTCAAACGCTGGTCGCACGGGTTCATGCAGAATATCCTGCAACACTGGGCAGCGCTGGTAGAAATTCCCTATCTCCGTTCGTTCATCGGGGTGTGTCTATGGGATGCCATCTTTGCCTCGACCGCCTTCATTCTCCTGATACCGCTACTGGTCATTTTTTTCCACATGCACCTGCTGCTGTTGGCATACATCATTGATTTGCCTATCGTTTTCGTGCCCATGCTCGGGAAAGCGATTGAACGCAAAGAAGTAGGGCGTGTGCTGGCAAGTGTTCCCTGTTTCCTGGTTCTCCGGTTGGTAAACTGTTTCTTTGTGTTCGAGGCCTTTATCACAGAGATCCTGCTGCGGAAGTCGTTCCGCCAATATGAGAAAGGACATTAAGCGATGATCGCAGGCCTACCCGGCACCGGCATTGGTGGTCTCTACTATGTATTGTCTGCCCTCTGGATGCCTATCCGCCAACTCACCCACGGTACGGATAAGACGCAATGGAAGCTTATCGGTCGGCAACTGGCGATCGCGGCGTGTGTCGTGGTCACCATGTGGTTGACCGGTGAAGTGGTGGGACGCATGGTGGCGTATTTCACCGCCACGCCGGAGACAACCCCGCTGGAGCGCGTTATTACCCTGTCCACCACTGCAAGCAGTAAATACAATATGATCCGGGTGGCGTTCATCTGCTGGACACTCGGAGCGATCGTCATGCTCAACCTGGTCATCATTTGCACGCGCCTGGGTCTGCGGCTTTCCCGTCGGCTGCGCGTCCGTACGGTCGATATGGAAGTAGTACATACCTCCATGCCGCACAGCAGCGCGCTAGTCGGGACCGAAAGTGTCGTCGAACCCAATGGGTGAGTGCAGTATGCAATACCAGACAACAACCGAGTTGCTGTCTGAGTCGTCACGCAACAACAGCACTGCACAACCGGGTAATTCCCCGTCTGCAGACCCACCCCAGTAAGGTCGGACCACCCATGTTTGCTCCATCACGCATTTCCATCATTGCGCGGCTTCTCGTGTTGTGTGCGCTCCTAACCTTACACGGAACGCTGGGATGGACCGCTCCATCCGGCTTTCACCTACGCCCTAACCGGGTGCTGGTGGTTGCCAGCGTGCAAATGCGCGACAATCGTGTTATTCGCGATGCGTGGGATTTCGGTGATATCATCGCGCTGTTGAAACTGTGGGGGATCCCCTTCGATGTACTGCGTCTGGATATCCACGCGATGACGCCACGCGATTTTCACGATGCCACGGGGCATCCCCGCTATAGTACCATCATCTGGACTGCGCGCAGTCATGAAGAACACCCCTGGCAAGCGCAGGAGTACCGGGTGGTGCAACAAGCTGTAGCGCGCGACCACCTCGGACTCATCGCGGTGGGAAATAAGATCCAGGAGCCGGTGCTGCAAGCTCTGCTTGGACTCCATTACGAGCAATTTTCCGCCTGCGTCGATCCGGTGACAATTACATCCGCCCCACATTTCATCACGCGCGGCCTGGCGGGCGCCGTCGTACCCGCAACGATGGCTTTTGATGAGGGGGGGCCACAGGTAACGGTGACCGCCCCGGACGTGACCGTGCTGGCGCAGACCGGGAATTGGCCGCAAGCAACCGCGCGCACTATCGATGCGCCCAGCTGCACCCGCGCCGTATGGATCGGTGGCGATCCGGACTATGTCTTTCATAATACTCCGCTCTTTATCACCTTGCTCAGACGCGCATTGGTATGGACACAAGGATATGCACTGTATAAGGATTATCAGAGAACTATGGTCCTGCGCATGGATGACCCCGGTAGTGCGCAAGCGGCCTATTTCACCGGGTGGGATTATCAGCATCTGGATGCCGCTGCCATCCGTGAATCGATTATCGCTCCTTTGCAAGCACACCATGCGTCGCTGGGGGTTGCCGTTTGCCCCGCTTTCCCCTGGTTGCCAACGCGCACGCTGCGTCATTCAGCGTCTGTTGATCTGATCGACCCACGCGGCGTCCGGCAAAATATCGCGTCCTGCTTCGCCGGGTTGCGCGCGGGTCAGCACGCCGGCGTGCTCGAGATTCAGAGCCATGGTCTGACGCACATGCCGCCCGATCTGGACACCGCGCCGCCGGCAGGTACGAGCTGGTGGAAGGGCCGTCTGAAAGATGAATGGGATGACGAGCGCTGGTATCGAGAGTTTTACGACATGCGCCGCGACCGGGAAGTTAGCGCCGCCGTGCAACGCGGCCTGCTGCGACAATCAGCGTCCTGGATAACCCAGGATTTCGGCCAACGTCCACTGACGTTCGTACCCGGCGGGCATGCCATTTCCGGCGACTGGTTTGTCGAAGGAAGCACACGACCACTGACCACAGGCGGGCGCCGCCGGATCAGCTATCAACCCCCACATATTGCCGACACCTACACTTATCTCGCCGCGGCGCGCGCCGGTTATGGACTGGCACTGGATACCAGTGCGCATTATCTGGGGCGCGACTATGTCATTGCGCTTACTCCCTGCACCGCACAGGAAATGACGGAGAATTTTGCCCGCGGCGTTCCGGCGGTCTGTTATTTTCACGACCGCGATCTCGCCCAGGATCCGAAATATCTGGTCAACCTGCTGGCACGTTTCGGTGATGATGTCGCCTACTTGAGTATGGATGCCTGGACCGGGTATCTTCATGCGCAACTGGATGTCCACGCTTCGCCCGCGACGCTAAGTGTGACGATGGCCAGCGATCGCGAATATGGTCGCTATTTTCGTGATCATGCAGCCCGGTGGACGCTGCATCTTGCCGACGACCTCCGTCAGGATGCGCGGCAGTTTACGCGGGTTGCGATCACGGTAGATGGCCACGCTGTGCAAACCGCGCCGGTGGACACCGTGTTTCCGGAAACCCAACTCATTACCTTCCCCCCCGGCGCCGGCAGGCATACGGTATGCTTTACCGCTACGCACTAACCCGCGTTATCCAGGTACACATGAAACAAGCTCTGATTAACTCTCCGAACAGCAGGAAACGGCGCCTAAAGGTACCTAATCATATTTTAATATACCGATATAATTGCACAAATTGCTTTCACGGTGTAATATATTATGCATCGATTGGGGGAATCGATGCATGTTTTACCGAATAGATCACCCCTAAGTCGGCCGTAAACACCGGGACACGTGTATCTGCCTGAGCCATCGGGCAGTTTCGTGTATATGAATTTGAAGAGAGCCAAGGACGATACAAATCGTGTCACCAATGCAGACGCAATCAGGTGTACCCGAACAGCGCAAGCTGTATGAGCTGGCAACCATGTTCATGGCTCTCCCCGAGCCGGTAATGGTACTCGACCCGTTGGGAAAGATCATCTGGAGCAACCCGGCGGCCGAGACGCTGTTCAATCGCGAGTTGTCGTCTGCCGATATCGGTAGCTTCTTGCCATCAATAATCACCTTTCCCAATGGTCGGCCTGTGCCTTACGCGGAATTACCCTCGAGCCGTGCTTTGCGTGGGGAAACGGTCGCGCGGGAAACATTCCACCTTGCTCTGGGCGCCGCGGAGTATGTTGTCAATATCACTGCGGCGCCATTGATGCAGGATGAGCAAATTGTCGGCGTTATCCTCCTCTGTTATGACATGACCGAGTATGAACGCGAATTGGCGACGGCTCGCTTATGTGCTGAAGAACTGGATGCCACCTTCACGTCGCTGACGGATGGGTTGATTATCTGTAATAAAACCGGACAAATCGTCCGTATGAATCCCGCGGCAGAACAGTTATTTCATTACGATGCGACAGAGCGTGATCTTCCGGCGAACCAGCGCCTGACGCTTCGTCAATTTATCACGCGGGATGGGCATCCATTTCCGCGTGTGGAATTTCCCATTACCCGCGCGCTTGCCGGGGAGACCGTTCCCGCGGTTTTGCTCGGGATTGAGAACCCGGACGGTGTCTATTGGTTGACTGTGAGTGCCGCACCGATTCGCGCCACTAATGGCGAAATTATCGGTGCCGTCACCAGCTCAACGGATGTCACTGAGCGTATCCGCGCGGATGCGGCATTGCGCGAGAGTGAAGAGACGGCACTGACGTTACTCAATGCAACCCCCGATACGGCATTTCTCGTCGACAATGATGGTATGGTTCTGGCGGCAAACGAAATGGTCGCAGTGCGGTTGCACTGCCCGCTCAGCGACATTATTGGACGTCATATTCAAGAAATGCTGGCCCCGGAAACGCGCTTAACGCGGTTGAGCCTGGCAGAGAAGGTACGGCGCACAGGCCAACCCATGCATTTTGACGACGTGGAGGGCGAGAACTGGTTCGACAACACCATTTACCCGATATTGGATGGCCAGGGGAATGTCATCCGTCTGGCTATCTTCAGCCGCGATATCACCGCGCAAAAACATACGGAAGAGCGTTTGCATCAACTAGCCTATTTCGACCATCTCACCGGATTACCCAACCGTTTCCTGTTGTATGACCGGTTGACACAGACCCTCGCCCATCGCAAGCGCCGGCAAGCCGCCATGGCGTTGCTCTTCCTCGATCTGGATAATTTCAAAGAAATCAACGATACACTGGGGCATTCCGTGGGCGATCTGGTATTGCTGGAAGTTGCCCGCCGTTTATGCCGGTGTGTGCGGGAAAGCGATACTGTCGCCCGGATGGGTGGCGATGAGTTTGTGATCATTATCCCGGATTTGGAACAACCGCGCGCCAATGCCCGTGTGACGGCCAGTCGCATCCAGGAAGAACTGGACGTGCCGTTTTATCACGACAACCGCGCCATTCCGCTGGCCGCGAGCATCGGCATCACAATCGCACCCGCCGATGGCGATACCCCAGAAACACTGCTCAAACATGCTGATGTGGCGATGTATCGCGCCAAGGAGTTGGGCCGGAACCGCTTCGTTTTTTATGCCGACGAGACGCGCGCTCCCATCACCGAACGCGGCATTTTAGAACGGGCATTGCGCGGTGCACTTGACCGACACGAGTTTCAGCTTGACTTCCAACCGCAATTCGATCTACGCCAGACCCGCATCACCGGGGTGGAGGCTTTGCTGCGTTGGCATCATCCGGAACTCGGTCTCATCCCGCCGATGCGCTTTTTGCCAGCCGCGGAAGAGTTGGATTGTATCGACGAAATCGGCGCCTGGATCTTGCTTGAGGCCTGTCAGCGAGCGGTGGCATGGCGCATCGCCGGCGCCCACGACCTGACGATCGCCGTGAATATCTCCCCCGGGCAATTCGTGCGCTCCTCGCTGGTAGAACAGTGCGAAGCGGCGCTGCGTACCAGCGGATTGCCCCCGCAATACCTGGAATTGGAACTGCCCGAATTCCTCGTCGGCAAATATCCGGAACGTCTGCTACCTCTCACCCAGCGTCTCCGCACCATCGGTGTCAACGTCGCGATTGACGATGTCGGCATGGGGTATAGCTCTTTAGAATACATACATCGCTACCCACTGACGACCCTGAAAATCGATGGCTCGTTTATCCGGCATATTGGTGACGACCTGAGCAATGCGACTGCGGTACAGACCGTCATTCAGGCCGCGCATCAAGCCGGGTTAACCGTCGTGGCGGAATGTGTCGAAACCCCGGAACAACTCACCGCGTTACGCGCGTTGGATTGCGATCGCTACCAGGGATATCTGTGTTGTCGCCCCATCCCCGCCGACCAGTGCGCCCTCGTCCTCGCCGGCGCCGGCGTCGTGCGCAAATCAGAACATGCCTAGCCCGCTTTATTCGCGAAGCGAAAAAGCTTCGGCTAGCTGTAGCCTTATTCATACGTTCATGAATAAGGCGGGCTAGCCTTGTTCTCGCAGGGGAGTGAAGAAGCGGGCTCTAATGGGGAGACGGAGGCGCGACGATCGTGACGCCTGGCGGTGGCGCGGTGAAACGTCCGGCGTTAGCGAGTGCGCTTTTGGGGACAAAAAAGAAGACGATGGCCAGAATGAGATACACCGCGACCAATTGCAGGCCTTCGAACCAGTTTGATTCGCCATCCAGCGACACCACGACCATAATAAGCACCGCCAGACCGATCCCCACGACCTCGAACACGTTGAAGACCAGCGTCATCGGATGACCGATCAGGTAGGAGAGAAATACCAGTATCGGCGCGACGAAGAGGGCGATCTGCGTGCTGGAGGCGGTACCGATGGTCATCGCCAGGTCCATTTGATTCCGCCGTGCCATGTCGATGGCCGAGAAATGTTCTGCCGCATTGCCGATGATGGCTACGACGATAACCCCCACAAAGAACTCTGTCATGCCCAGTGCTTGAGTCGCGTGCCCAATGGCACCTACCAGCAATTCCGATTCAACAGCCGTCAACACCGTTGCCGTGATGAGCAGCGTGAGCGCGTTGGGGATATTCAATCGCGCGCGGGCCGGGGTGGCGTCAACGTCGAAAATCTCGCGATGCGTTTTCAGCGAAAAAATCAGGCTGGCGCCATAAATGCAGAGCATCACTACGGCCACTAGTAGGCTGAGCGCCTGCACGTTGCCGGCGTTGAGGTGTTCATTGATCTGGGAATTCACCGTGAGATCGAACACCGCCGGCATCACCAGGGCAATGACCGCCAACACCAGCATGGCCGCGCTGGCGCCGGCATGTACGCGGTTGAACGTCTGCCGTTCTCGTCCCCATCCTCCGGCGAACATACTCACACCGATGACCAGCAACAAGTTGCCGATGATGCTCCCGCTGATGGAGGCTTTCACCACCTGGACTAATCCGGCTTGCAGGGCGACAATGGCAATGATGAATTCGGTAGCGTTGCCGAAGGTGGCGTTGAGCAGGCCCCCTATTCCCGGACCCACCCGCGCGGCCAGGGCTTCCGTGGCGCTGCCGATAGCCCCGGCCAGAGGGATGATGGCCAGTGCCGCGGTGAGAAAGATCGCCAACTCAGCGGCGTGCAGACCCGCGAGGACCATGCTGACCGGGAGGAAGAGCAACAACCAGTTGACGGCATGTCCGCGCACGTAGGCGAACACGGTCAACTGAGTGGTCGGTGTCAGGACCTGCGCTTTCTTCAGCATAAACCGTAGTATAGCGAAAAGCTGGGATATCGACCACCGTACTGTGGAACAGGCTCTACTTACGCGGTGACCGGGTCGCGCAAAGCGGCATCGATGTTGGCCAACTCCATTTCGGAGAAAGTCAAATTGGCCAAGGCGGCGACGTTCTCCTCGATTTGCGACACACGGCTGGCGCCGATCAGCGCGGACGTCATGCCGGGCAAACGCAGCACCCAGGCTAGCGCCATTTGCGCCAGGGTCTGACCCCGCTCGGTGGCGATGGCGTTCAAACGATGCAATTGCGAGACACGTTCCGGGGTAATGGCGTCGCGCGAGAGGGCGCCGTGTGGTTTGATGGCGCGAGAATCTGCCGGGATATCGTACAGATAACGCGCGGTGAGCAACCCCTGCGCCAGCGGGCAGAAGGCGATGGCGCCGATGCCATTCGTGGAGAGCACCTCGGTCAGTCCATCTTCAATCCAGCGGTTGAGCAGTGAATAACTCGGTTGATGGATGAGACAGGGGGTGCCGAGATCGTGCAACAGACGCGCGGCGTCTCGCGTACGCGCGGCATCATAGGACGAGATGCCGGCATAGAGCGCTTTCCCCTGGCGCACCGCCTGATCCAGCGCCGCCATCGTCTCTTCCAACGGCGTCTCCAAGTCAGGGCGATGGGAGTAGAAAATGTCGACGTAGTCCACACCCAGGCGACGCAGACTCTGGTCCAGACTGGCCAGCAGATTTTTTCGTGACCCCCATTCGCCATAAGGTCCGGGCCACATGCGATAGCCCGCCTTTGTGGAGATGATCAGTTCGTCGCGCACCCCGGAAAAATCATCACGGAGTATTCGTCCGAAATTTTCCTCGGCGGACCCCGGCGGCGGACCATAATTATTTGCCAAATCGAAATGAGTGATCCCCAAATCAAACGCCCGCCAAAGCATGGCCCGCTGGTTTTCCAGTGTATCGACACCGCCGAAGTTATGCCAGAGTCCGAGCGAAATCGCCGGCAGCAACACCCCGCTGCGTCCACAACGCCGGTATTGCATCTCTGTATAGCGCGCGGGTGATGGTTGATAGGTCATGAGTTACCCCCTTTCCTGATGACTTTCTTTTCCGCTGCCGATTTTCCTCTACCGGTCACTGTTCGATGGGTGATACAGCTGACGCCGCTTCGCGCCGTACCAAAAAGGTTGTATGATAGAACAACCCATGACTAATCCGACTCCGGCTCTCACGTTGTTTCATCCCCTGATTACCGCCTGGTTTCAGGAGTGCGTCGGCACGCCCACCGATGTGCAAGCGGCGGCGTGGCCGAAGATTGCCGCGGGGGAGCATGTACTGATCACCGCGCCGACCGGAAGCGGGAAGACGTTCACCGCCTTTCTGTGGGCGCTCAATCAGTTGCTCACCGGCGCGTTGCCCACCGGGCACTGCAGCGTGCTGTATATCTCCCCGCTGAAAGCGCTGAACAACGATATTCAGCGCAATCTGCTCGGGCCCTTGGCGGCATTGCAGCACTATTTCGCGGCGCACGACCAGACCGTACCGATCGTGCGTATACTCACCCGCAGCGGAGACACCACCCCGGAAGCGCGGCGCACAATGTTGCGCAAACCACCGGAGATCCTTATTACCACCCCGGAGAGTCTGAACCTGTTATTGAGTTCGCATGGCGGTATCTCGATGTTGGGTGAAATACGCACGGTGATCCTGGATGAGATCCACGCGGTAATCGACAGCAAACGCGGCACACACTTAATGACCGGGGTAGAACGACTGGTGCGTCACGCCGGAGAGTTTCAACGCATTGCCCTTTCCGCGACCGTGCGCCCAGCCGAACTGGTAGCGAATTTTGTGGGTGGTTACACCCATCTGGGCGATGACCGCTATCACGCGCGCCTGGTAACCCCGGTGCGTTCGGAACGTTCGAAAGTCTATCAAGTAGCGATACAGTTTCCCGAACGTGAGGTGACGGACAAGGGGGTCAACTCCATCTGGGCGCCATTGGTGC
>Ga0118677_10001384_pt1 | contig 51587 bp, 41 predicted proteins | sample AliMusrvi5mmetaG_FD_86154 | JGI IMG/M metagenome (GOLD analysis project Ga0118677, IMG submission 86154) | reverse complement strand
GTTCCGCCTCAAGCCGGGCTTGGCGCCGCAGGTGTCGCGGGCGCCGCCAGCAGCGGCGCCCGCGGTGCCATCGCTTGCGCGGCCGCGGTCGCGGCCGAGAAGACGCGGGCGGTCCGGACCAATGGGATCAGGCGCTGTTGGGCCCACCACTGGCCGCCGGCCCCGAACGCGGCCAGCAGGACGAACACGGCCGCGGCGCGGAGCACCGGCGCGCGATGCAGGGTCCGGGCAGCCGCGGCCGCGAGGAACGCGGCGAGCAGCCACGGCAGGAGCCAAAGCGGGTCGAATGATATGAGGATGGCTTCCAGCGCCGCGGCCAAGGACAGCAAGGACAAGGCCTGGTAGCTGCGTTGGAAATTCCCCTCCCCGCCGCAAAGCAGCATGAAGGTGTGCAAAACCCCGGCCGCGATGAAGCTGAAAGGAACGGTAAGTGCCATGACCGCCGCCAGCGCGAGCGCCAGGCTGAGCGGAGCCTCGGGCAGAAAACCGGGCAGGGCCGCGCCGGCCTGGAAGATCGCCGCCGCGTAGGCCGCCGCGCAGAAGGCTAGGAGGTTTGCAATCATGACCCCGTAGGACGGGGCGGGGCGATCGGCCAGGGCGGTGAAGACAGCCCGGGGCCACAGCGGCGCGGTCACCGTGTCCTGGAGCATTCTGCCCAGGCCGTAAGGCGCGCCAGGCTCGGCGCCGGTCTTGGTCTCTTCCATGATCGTACTCGTCAAGGCTCCCGGATGAATCGGACGCGGGGCGCTTGCGCCTGCTCGCAATGTGGGCAGGACAACGAGGGCTCGCCCAGGCGGGAGGGGCTCACGAACGAGAACCAGTCCGCGTCGTAGGCGGCATTCTCGACAGATGGGGCCGCTCCGGAGATATCCAGGAAGTAGAGGTGCCCGCAATAGCCGCATTCCAGCCTTACCAGAGGCGCCGGCGGCCGCGCCAGCGCGGCTTGGCAGAAGAGCGTCCAGCCCTGCGTCCCGGTGCGCGGCGGCTTCGTGTCCAAGCCATGATGGGCAGGAGGCATGCCGCCGGGCTTGCGGCATTTGCCGTCGCGGATATCGGCGGAGGTTCCGGCGGCCTGCCGCACTTGGGCGCGCACGAAGCTGGCCTTGCCGGTCAGGAATCGGCCGCGCACCGCCAGGCTCCGCAGGGTGAACCAAAGCCCGAAGGCCAAGCGTGTCCCTTCGTCGGCGTCGGCCATATGCACAGTATAAGAAAAAATAGGTAGACTTGGAACCGATGCGCCTGAGCGTGCGTCTGGCTTTGGTCTTCTCATTCTTCGGTCTGGCCATCACGGCCGGCCTGTTGACCCTGCATGTCCGCGTGGTCCGGCAGGAGGCCTACTCCCGGGCGGAGAACATGGCGGCCGAGACCCTGACCGCGGTGCGCGCCTTGGTCGCGGCACAGGCCCGGGCCGGGCGCTATCAGGAGCTTGCAGTCGACCTGGCGGCCATGATCCGGCAGGCCGGCATCGCCATGGTCGAGGTCCGCGACCAGAAGGGCCGCGTGCGCCTCAGCCGCGTGGACGACGCCCGCGAACTCCGGCGCAGTCCGCATCCGGGCGTGCCCATCCAGCTCGTGCCGGACGGAATCTACGATTTGCAAGCTCCGGTCATTTCGGGCTCGCGCCAATACGGCAGCGTCCTGGTGGGATTCCACACCGACAAGCTCGAAGCGCGCCTGGCGCTTATCGAGGCCTGGGCCGTGCAGTGGGGCGCCAGCTCTTTCCTCGGAGTCGTGCTCGTGGCCTGGCTCATGGGCGCCTGGTTCGGCTGGCGCATCGAGCGCCTGGTCCCCCGCTTCGAGGCCTTGCCCAAGGACCCGGAGCATTTTCGGCCTTTGCGCGGAGACGACGCGGACGATGAGGTGGGGCGCCTGGTGGCGGCCTTCAACCGGATGGGCGGCGTGCTCAAGGAGGAGACTCGCCGCCGGCGCGAGCTGGAGCTTGAGAAGCGCGAGCTCTCCGCCATGCTCGTGCACGACCTTAAGACCCCGCTGACCGTGGTGCGCGCCGGCGTGACTTTGCTGTCCGAGCATTTCGGCCGGGACAAGAAGCCGGCGAGCAACCGCCGGACCTTGGAACTGCTGGCCATGTCCACCGACCGCATCCAGAGGATGATCGAGGACGTCCTGCAGCTCTCGCGTATGGAGGAGGTGGCGGGCCTGCGCGAGTCTTTGCCCGTGGATCTGGCCGCCATGACGGCGGTCTGCATCCGCGACTTCGCGCTGATAGCGGCCGACCGCAAGCTGCGCATAGTCGCCGAGATCCCGGAGGGGCTTTCCGCCGTGGTCTCGGGCGACGCGGCCCTGCTGCGCCGCGTGCTCGACAACCTGGTTCATAACGCGGTGGAGCACACCCCTGCCGATGGCGTGATCAATATCCGCCTGGCGGCGCAAGACGGCTCGGCGCGCGTCGAGGTCCGCGACTGCGGGCCGGGCATCCCGTTGGAGGCGCGCCCCGAGATCTTTCGCAAGTTTTTCCAGAGGGACATGAAGCGGCACGTGGGCAACGTGGGCCTGGGCCTGGCCTTGTGCCTGAAAGCCGTCGAGCGCCACGGCGGCAAGATCGGGGTGGAGGAAGTCCACCCGCACGGCTCCTGCTTCTATTTCACCCTGCCGCTGGACCAGCCCGCCAAGGCCTAGGCCCGCCCCGTCAGTAGTTGCGCTTGCCCTGGGAGGCCGGGGTGGCGCGGTCGAAGGCCCAGTCGCGGATGGCCTTGATCTGCTCGCTCATGGTCTTGGACAGGGGCACCATGGTCGTGGTGTACTTGCGCAGGTCGTTGGTGTTCATCCGGCGGCCCCCCTGCATGGCGTCTATGCGCGCCGCGACGATGGCCTGCTCGATCTCCGAGCCGCTCCAGCCCTTGGTGTGGACCAGGATGGGCTCGATGTCCACGTCGCCGGGCTGGGCGCCGTTGCTCTTGAGGTGGATGTTGAGGATCTCGCGGCGCTCGGACTCGTCGGGCAGGTCGCAGAAGAAGACCTGGTCGAAGCGGCCCTTGCGGATGATCTCGGCCGGCAGTGTCTCGATGCGGTTGGCCGTGGCGGCCACGAAGACCAGCGGCGGCTTTTCCTGCATCCAGGTCAAAAAGGCGGTGAAGGTGAGGGACTGGGACGAGGCCGAGTCCTTGGGGGTGCAGAAGCTGCTTTCGATCTCGTCGATCCAGAGCACGGCGGGAGCGAGCGCTTCGATGGTCTTCAGCGCGCGGTGGAAGGCGGCCTCAGGGCGTCCGTAGAGGCCGGAGAAGACGAGGTTCATGTCCAGGCGGAACAGAGGCACTTGCCAGAGCCCGGCGATGGCCTTGGCCAGCATGCTCTTGCCGCAGCCGCTGATTCCCATGACCAGCACGCCCTTCGGTATCGGGGCGCCGGCCTTGACGGCCTCCTGGGTGAAGAGGTTCTTACGCTGCAGGGCCCACTCCTTGACGTTGCCCAGGCCGCCGACCTTGGTCATGTCGGTCTTGAGCGGGACGAATTCGAGGTAGCCGGATTTTCTGGCCAGGACTTTTTTCTCCGCGAAGACGCCCTCGAGGATGGTTTTTTCCGTGGCGGCGCCGGCGCTGAAGACGCGGTACAGGACGTGGGAGGTCTCCTGGAGGGTGAGCCCGCGCAGGGAGAGGGCGAGCTCGGATTGGAACTTGGGCGTGAGCTGGACCGTGGGGTAGAGCTTCTGGACCTCAAGGGCCTGGGCCAGAAGCTCGTCCGAGTCGGGCATCTCGACTTCGATGAAGGAGATTTCTTTTTCCAGGGTCTCGGGCAGGACCACGGTGGGAGAGACGAGGACGACGCAGGTGCGGTAGTCGCCAGCAAGGGTGTAGTAGGCGTCGCGCAAGGCCCGGGCGACGCGGGGGTCGGCCAGGTAGGCGGAGAGGTCCTTCATGAGATAGCAGCCGGGCCGGGGGTGGGTGACGATCTGCTCGATGGCGGCGACAGGGTCGCGGGTGTCGACGCCTTGGATGGCGGGCTCAAGGCCCTTTAGGCAGGACCAGGTGGTGAGGGTGCCGCCGGGGAAGCATTGGGGCGCGAGGGTTTGGAGGGCGGTGACGACGCGGTCTTCCTCGGGGGTTTGGAGGTAGATGAGGGCGCGGCGGCCCTTGAAGGCATCGCGGATCTGGTCGGTTAATTTGCTCATGGTTGTAGGGGTATCATAACACAATCTCTAACGGCCATTCCTAGACCGTCACGTTCTAGCCTTTATATGCGGTTCGTTCCTGGCAACGCCCCCGCCTCCCGCAGTAGCCGTCGCGTCGCCGCCACCGGCAAGCCCACGATGTTATCGTAATCGCCCGCAATCCGCGAAATGAACGGATCATCCCGATCCTGCACCGCGTAAGCCCCCGCCTTATCCAGGTGCTTCCCCGACAGCCTCAGCAAATCCTTCTCCGGCAGCTTCCGCGCCAACACCCCGCTGCGAACCGCCTTCACCAAAGACTTCCGCCCCCCCTCCCACACCAAGGCCACACCCGTATAAACCTGCTGCCACCGCCCGTTCAAAAGCCTCAAGATCCGCAGAGAGTCGGCATGGTCCCTCGGCTTGCCCAGAATCTCCCCCCGGCAAACTACAATCGTATCCGCGCCCAGCACTAAAGCCCTTGGATACCGCCGCGCCACCTCACGCGCCTTGCGCAAAGCCAAAGCCACGACCAAGCTCCGAGGGTCTTTAAGACGGCTTCTCTCCCCCACATGGCTCGCCACCACCCGGAACGGCAAACCCAACCGGCGCAGCAAAACGCGGCGTCGCGGAGAAGCTGAAGCCAGGATAAGCGGGCGACTGTCGGAAGTCGAGGCCAAGGTCTAAAGCGGCGGCTGCGCGCCTTCCACCCCGGTGAATTTCGTGCTCGCTCCCAGCCACTCCAGATAAGCCGCGCTGCCCTCGGTGATAGGCAAAGCGATGATCTCCGGCACCTTGGCCGGATGCCGCTCTCTAATGAACTGAGCCAGCTCATCCAGCAGTCCCGCGCGGGTCTTGATGACCAGCACAACCTCGGCGTCCTCGTGGACCTTCCCCTCCCACCGATAGATGGAGGTCGCGCCCGGCAGTATGTTGACGCAAGCCGCGAGCCTGCGCTCCACCAAACCCCGTGCAATATCCCCCGCCACCTTTGCGTCGGGCGCTGTCACGAGGACGACGCGGAAATGCGTGCCTGGGATCATAGGCTCATCCCACCACTTTCTTAAGATTGCGGCCCTGGGCCGGCCGCACGATGCCCCGGTCCGTCACGATGGCCGTCACCAGTTCGTGCGGAGTCACGTCAAAAGCAAAATGCCGGGCCCGGGCGCCCACCGGAGCGATAGGATGCCCGAAGATGCGCAGGACCTCGTCGGAACTCCTCTCCTCGATAGGGATGCGCGACCCGTCCGGCGTGGTCATGTCCACGGTCGTAGCCGGCGCCGCCACGAAGAACGGGATGCCGTGATGCCGCGCCAAGATTGCCAGGCCGTAAGTCCCGATCTTGTTGCACACATCCGCGTTGGCCGCTATGCGGTCCGCGCCCACGATCACCGCGTCTATGCCGCAGGTCTTCATCACATGGGCGGCCATGTTGTCCGTGATCAAAGTGGCGGGCACGCCCCCCTGCATCAGCTCCCACATGGTCAGGCGGCTGCCTTGCAGGTAAGGCCGGGTCTCGCAGGAGAAGACCTCGCTTACCTTGCCCACATGATGCGCGTAGCGGATGACGCCCACTGCGGTGCCCAGGCCGCCCGTGGCCAAAGCGCCGGCGTTGCAATGGGTCATGACGCGGGAGCTCCGGCGCAGAAGAGAGGCCCCGAGCACGGCCATGCGCTGGTTTCCGGCGATGTCCTCCCGGTGGAAGGCTTCGGCGGCGCGCGTCACCCTACGGACCAGGTCTTGCTCTGAGGCCAGCGCCGCGGCGGCCAGCATCGCGTCTACGCCATGCATCAGGTTGACTGCGGTCGGGCGGGCGCGGCGCAGGAGGCGCCCGGCGCGGACCAGCTCCCGGCGGCCCCGGCGCGCGGCCAGGGCCATGCCGTAGGCCGCGGCCACGCCGATGAGCGGCGCGCCCCGTAAGGCCATGGAACGGATGGCGTGGGCGATCGCGCCTGCGTTGCGGCAGGTGAGATAGCTGATGCGGCGCGGCAGGAGCCGCTGGTCGAGGATGAGGAGGCGGTCCCCTTTCCAGGTGATGTGGGCGATCGGATCCTTCAGGGGGAATGCCTTCATATGCGAGTATTTATATCAAAAATGCGGACGCCCGCGCGGGATTCGGCGTCTTCCCGCGCGGGCGTCCGGCCGTGCCCGTCTTACGCGGCGGGCTTTCTTACGGAATGGACTCCATGACCCGCTTGAGCTGTTCCTCGGTCCGGCCCACGATCTCCACGGTCTTCTCGCGGCCGTTGGCGCCGCGCAGGATGTTGACCCGCCGCGCCGGAACATCGAAGAATTCGGCCAGGTAGTTCTTCAGCGTGGCGTTGGCCTTCTCGTCTATCGCGGGGGCCGTGACCTTGACCCTAAGAACGCTTCCGATGCGGCTGACCACCTCGTTGTCTTCTGCGTTTGGGATGACACGGACTTTTACCATCATTTAGCCGACCTCCCTGTTCGTAATCTATTGCGAAAAAACGGCCGATCCGACCCGGACCAGCGTGGCGCCTTCCTCTACCGCGACCTCGAAGTCGCCGCTCATGCCCATGGAAAGCTGGGCGTCGTCGCGGTCCGCGAAAAATCTGTCGAAGAGCTGCCGCATCCTGCGGAAGTGCGGCCGGACGCTCTCCGGATTGTCTTCCTGCGGGGCTATGGCCATCAGTCCGCGCAGTTCCAGGTGCGGATAAGCGGGCAAGGCTTCCAGAAGAGCCGGAAGCTCTTCCGGGCGCACACCCGATTGCGTCTCGCTTTCGCTGAGCTTGACCTGGACCAGGACTGGAATGCGCCGGTCGAGCGCCGCCAGGGCCTTTTCCAGCGCCTGTGCCGTGCGCGGGGCGTCCAGCGAGTCCACGGCGTCGAATATCTCCACCGCCTTGGCGGCCTTGTTGGTCTGCAGGTGGCCGATGAGCCTCCAGCGGACTTGCGCCGACGACTCGGCCAGGGCCAGCTTCTGTGCCTGGGCCGTCTGGATCCGGCTTTCGCCGACCTCGGAGACCAATCCTGTCGCGATCGCCTCTCGGACTTGCTGGGGCGACGCGTACTTCGTCACCACCACCAAGCTGACGCGTTTGGGATCCCGGCCGGAACGCTCTGCCGCGGCGCTGATCCGATAGCGTATTTTTTTTAAGTTGTCAAGGATCAAGCAGAACACTATTATACCACAAAAATCCCCTCTAGAAACAACCGCCCCCGGTCCCTGGCGGGACCGGGGGCGTGAGCTGCCGCGGTGCCTTGCGATGTCGCAAGGCGCCGGAGCGTCTCGCTTAGTACATGTCTCCGCCGTGGCCGTGTGGGCCGCCCGGCATCATGGGCTCTTTCTTCTCCGGGATGTCCGCCACCAGCACTTCGGTGGTGAGGATGGTTCCCACCAAGGAGACAGCGTTCTCCAGGGCGGTGCGGGTGACCTTGAGCGGGTCGACGATGCCGGCCTTGAACAGGTCGACATACTCGCCGTTCGACGCGTCGAGACCCACGTTCTTCTCGGAGGACTGGATCTTCTGGACCACCACGGAGGCCTCGAGGCCCGAGTTCTCCGCGATCTGCCGGATGGGGGCCTGCAGGGCCCGGCGCACGATCTGGCCGCCGGTGGTCTCGTCCTTGTCCGCGCCCTCGAACTTATCCAGGGCCGATGCCGCGCGCAGCAGCGCCACGCCGCCGCCCGCGATCATGCCTTCTTCCACGCCCGCGCGGGTCGCGTTGGAGGCGTCTTCGACCTTGGCCTTCTTGGCCTTCATCTCGGTCTCGGTGGCCGCCCCGACGTTGATGACCGCCACGCCGCCGGAGAGCTTGGCCAGCCGCTCCTGCAGCTTCTCCTTGTCGTAGTCAGAGGTGGTCTCCTCGATCTGCTTGCGGATGGACTCGGCGCGCTTCTTGATCTCGACCTTGTCGCCATCGCCGTTGACGATGGTGGTGTTCTCCTTATCGATGACCACGCGCTTGGCGGAGCCGAGCATGTCCACGGTCACCTTCTCGAGCTTATGGCCGAGCTCCTCGCTGACGACCTGGCCGCCGGTGAGGACCGCGATGTCCTGCAGCATCTCCTTGCGCCGGTCGCCGAAGCCGGGGGCCTTGACGGCCGCGGCCTTGATGGTCCCGCGCAGCTTGTTGACCACGAGGGTCGCCAGGGCTTCGCCATCGACGTCCTCGGCCAGGACTATGAAGGACTTGCCGGACTGCACGACCTTCTCCAGGATGGGCAGCAGGTCCTGCATGGAGGAGACCTTCTTATCCGTGATGAGGATGGCGGGGTTCTCCAGGACCGTCTCCATGCGCTCGGAGTCGGTGATGAAGTAGGGCGAGATGTAGCCCCGGTCGAACTGCATGCCTTCCACGACCTCGAGGGTGGTCTCGGCGGACTTGCCTTCCTCGACCGTGATGACGCCTTCGTGCCCGACCTTCTCCATGGCCTGGGCGATGAGGTCGCCGATGACCCGGTCGTTGGAAGAGATGGTGGCCACTTGGGCCTTCTCTTCCTTGGTCTTGACCGGCTTGGTGTTCTTCTTGAGTTCCTTGATCACGATCTCGAGGGCCTTGTGCATGCCCCGCTCGATGGCTTTGGGGTTGGCGCCGGCCGTGATGTTCTTGATGCCCTCGGCCAGCAGGGATTGGGTCAGGCAGATGGCCGTGGTGGTCCCGTCGCCGGCCACGTCGTTGGTCTTCGAGGCGACCTCGCGGGCCAGCTGGGCGCCCATGTTCTCGAAGGGGTTCTCCAGCTCGATGTCCTTGGCGATGGTCACGCCGTCGTCCATGACGGACGGGGAGCCGAACTTCTTCTCCAGGACCACGGTGCGGCCCCGGGGGCCGAGGGTGATCTTGGTGGCGTTGGCCAACTTCTCCACGCCGCTTTTGAGGTGCCTGCGCGCCTCGTCTCCGTATGCAATCTGCTTAGCCATGTTGATGTTTACCTCTCTTCGTTCCTATATAAGGATAATTACTTGAGGATGCCGAGGATGTCGTCCTGATGCATGATCAGGTGCTCGATATCGTCGATCTTGATCTCGTTGCCCGAGTACTTGCCGTAGAGGATGCGGTCGCCCGGCTTGACGTCCATGGGCAGGATCTTGCCGTCCTCGGTCATCTTGCCCTTGCCCACCGCGACCACTTCGCCTTCTTGGGGCTTTTCCTTGGCGGTGTCGGGGATGATGATTCCACCCCGTTTGACTTCTTTCGATTCGACCGGCTTGACCAGCACGCGGTCGCCGAGGGGTTGGATCTTCACTTTGGTCAGTGTTGCGTCGGCCATTTTGCGTTACCTCCGGATGTCCGTCTGTTAATCTGCGAGTGTCATAACTAGCACTCGGCGTCCTGCACTGCTATTTTAGCAAGCGGGGTTCAAAGTTGTCAATCACTTTGTCGGAGTGCTAATTATAAAGGGAGGCCACCCCCGACGGACCGGCCGGCCCCCCTCGTATGGGGGCCGGCCGGTTTCGCAGACGCACAGCGTCGCGAAAGACTAGACTTCGGGCTTGTTGATGACTTTCCTTAAGAAGTCCACCAGCGCGTTGTGCGCGGCGGGCTGGTCGGGCGGCGGCGGCACTATCACTTCCGGGAGCTTGGGCGGTTCATCCGTGGTGTAGGCGGCGCGCACGAGGGCGGACGCAGGCTCCACGGCGGCCTTCGCCGCTGCCCCCGCCTCGACGGTCGGGTCCTGCGTCGCGGGGAGGGCGGCCTGAGGTTCCATCTTCCCGCCGGCGAGAGCCTGGATCTGCTCGCGGTGTTCGCTGAGCGCGTCCGGATGGATGGTGTCGAGGTCCTCATCGAGCCGGCGCAGGAGGCTTAACGCCTTGGTCAGACTGACTTCCTTCTCGGTGAGGTCGTGGTTGAGCTTCTCCACCAGACGATTGCGGATGGAGAGGTCGTTGGCGGTCTCGCCGAGGTTGCGCTTGGCGTTCTCCAGCTCGTTCTTGGTTTTTTCGAGCTGGATGCGCAGTTCCGCGGCGGCGCGGTCGCGTCCCTGAACGGTGGCCTCCAAGCCCTGGATGCGGTCCTCGTACTTGCGCTGGGAGGCCTCGAGTTCCTCCAGGCGCGGCATCCGCGCCTCGAGTTTCCCGAAGCGCTCGTGCTCGCCTTGGAGCTGGTCCTTGAGGTCCATGACCTGCCTTTGCAGGGAAAGGATGAGGGCCTTCTCTTCGCGATGGTGCTCCAGCTCCTTCATGAGGTCCGCGACGTGGCCGAAGAGCCGGTGGCTGGCGGAGTCGAGGAGTTTGTCCACGTCCATGGCCGGCGCTTCGGGCGGGGGCGCAGGCTGCTGCCCGGCCGCGAGATTCTGGAGCGTCGGCATGAGGTCCGGGAACTCTCCGGCGCGCCGCCAGTTCTTCTCCAGGACCTCCCCCTCCGCCGGGCAGACCAGGGTGGTGCCGGAGAATCCATTCAGCGTGGCCAGTTCGGCCGGGGTGAAGCAGCCCGGGACTTCCCCGTTCAGATAGATCCAGAATCTCATGTCTGCCTTCCCGCGGCCTCGTCGACGAGCCGCTTGACCTTGATGAGGAATTCGCGCAGGTCCTGACGCAGCATGGCTACGTCGGAACCGGTGTGCTCCTGAAAATCGACCACCCGCTCCTGATAGGACGAGGCCTGGCGCCGCAGTTCCGCGACCGTCGCCTGCGCGGCGGCCCCGTCCTGCTTGAGGCGCTGTAGTTCGGGTTCCAGCTCCCCGAGGCGACGGCGCGCCTCCAGGGCGTCCCGCTCGGCCGCAGCGCCCTTCGCCGATGCTTGGCGCAGGTCCGCCTCCAGCGCCTGGGCGCGGACCTCCAGGCGCTCGAACGCCTTTTCCGCGAAGGCCTTGTCCTGGCGCTGCGCCCGGATATGCTCTTCCAGAAGGCGGATCTTTTCCTGGAGGCTCGCCGCGGTGCCATCCTGGATCTCCTTCAGGCGCACGAGCTGGGCTTCCAACTCCTCCCGGGCCTCCTGGGATTCTTCCTGACGCTGACGCAGCTGTCCGCTCTCTCGTTTGGCGACTTCGAGTTCCGACTTCAAAGAGGCCTTCTCCTGAGCCAGGGCTTCCAGGCGGTCGGTGAGCCCCAGGCTGGACGGGGCGGCCGGCCCCGCGGCCGGAGGGGCTGCGGCTGCGGGAGACTCCAACTCGGACTGCCACCAGGAAGAGAATGCGGCCTGGGCGCTGCGGCCGGCTTCGCGGCTGGGCGCGGGAGACTTGGCGGCTAGGGCGTCGATCTCGCGCTTGAAATCATCGAGCCAGGCTTGGTAGGGGTCAGCTTCGGCCATACGCCTAAAGCATACCGCGCCGATATTACATTTTCAAGACATTCCTGCAGAGTCGATCCGGCCGGAGCCGGTCCGCCGGGCGCGCTCCGGTGGTTCTGAGGGGATCACTCCTGGAGCTGCCGGAGGACCTCTCCGTACGTGGCGGGCGCCTTGAGGCCCTGCTTGGCCTTGTTCTGCGAGTCGAAGAAATCGGGACGCTCCTTGACGGAGGTGTAGTCCAGGACGGCTTCCGTCCGCCGGCCCAGGAGGTCCAAGGTCTGGGCCCGGCGCAGATGACAGTGAGTGACCGTCGCCTTCTTGGGTTCGGGGGCCGCCTCGATGCAGCGGTTGAATGTGTCGGCCGCCCTGAGATAATTCTTGGCCCCCAAGTAGGCTTCCCCCAGGTAGAGGTCGAACAGGCTGGTATGCGGCTTCGTGTAGGCGAGCTCGCGGACTCGGGGGGCCAGGAACTCCCCGAAGGCGATGGCCCCGTTCCAGTCTTGGAGGCATAGGCGGGGTCCCATCTCCATCAGGACAAAGAAAAGATTGTTCGGATTCTGCAGACGCAGCTCCTGGACGATCTGCAGGGCCTTGTCGGGCTGTTTTTCGTAGGCGGCCAGGATGCCGACCAGGAATATCTTCGCCTCCGTGACGCTGTAATGGCCCTTCTCCATCGTCTTCTGGATGTAGCGCAGCCCCCGCCGCTTGTCCCCGCGGACAATCATGCTGGCTGCGAACTTCACGACGGCCGGCAAGGTGTCCGAGTAATAGTCGTACATGCCCATCCCTAGATAGGCGTCGTAGCACTCGGGGTTGAGTTCAACGGCCCGCTTCAAGTATTTGTAGCCTTTGAAGCCATAGTGGGCCGCCCTGATCCATTTGTACTTCAGCAGGAACCAGCGCCCCTTCATCCCGTAGATGGCTCCCAGGTAGAAGTTCGCCTCGGGGTCGTCGTGCTTTTTCGCGTACATCTTCCGGGCGCGCTCCAGGGCTTGGTCCATGATCTGGTTGAACTTCGGCTCAAGGGCGTCGACCGTCCCAGGGACGTCGGCGTTCTGGGAGTACTCCAGCCACTGCAGCGAGGCGAGGAAGAAAGGCCCGGCCGGATGTTCCGGCTCCAAGCGGCCCGCCTCTGAGAAAAGGGATGCGGAGCGCTCGAAGTCCAGACTGTAAGCGGCGTCGAGACCTTGAAGGATCAGCTTGTCGGTCTCGGGCTGGATGGCGTGGGCCCGGGGAGCCAAGACGATGGCGAGGGCCGCCAGCAGCAGCTGACGCCAGGCCGTCCTGGCGCTGTCCGCGCTGCGGACCTTGGCTGGGTCAGGGACTCGAGATGACTTGGGGTTCTTCAATCCAGCCGATTATATCAAATGGCCGCCGGCGCTCAAGGATCGTCCGATCGGCCTAGGATCCATAGATGCGTTCCCCGGGATCGCTCACCGGTCCCGGTATTTTCCAGGGCTTGGATTTTTTGGGCGGCTTGACCGGCGCGGGAGGCGGCTGCGGGGGCCGCGGCTTGAGCCCGCCCAGAGCCTGCGCCCGGGCGCAGCAGCGCCGGCTGCCGTGCCGGCAGCCGGCCGTGTAGTCGGCCAAAGCCCCGGGCGTGTCGCCGTGCGACTCCCGCAGGCCGCCGCGGCTCAGATACGCCCGGCCCGCCGCGGCCGTCCGCTCCTCGACCTCCAGGGGCAGGGCCCGTGAGCGGCTCAGGTCCAGGAGCAGTTCTTCGTGCCGCGGCAGGGCGCCGTCGAGCTCGGCGAGGGCCCCGGCTTGGTCTCCCTGCGCCAGCCGGCACGCGGCGCGCTCCGTCAAAAGATCGGGGTCGCGGCCTCGGGCTAGGGGATCGGCGGCGTCGAGGCTCTCCAGCGTCCGACCGAAGTCCCGCGCGGCGAGGAACGCCCGGGCGATCCCGAGGACCGGACGGGGATCGGACGGGGCGAGCTTGCGGGCGCGGCCGAAGGCGACCTGGGCCGCTGCGATATGCCCGGCCAGGAGCTGGGCGCGGCCCAGAGCGAGAAGGCCTTCGACGTCCTCCGGCTTGAGCGCCGCGTAATCGGCCAGGGCCTGCGCCGCCGGCGCGGCGGACCGGACCGAGGGGTCTTCTTCCAGGAGCGTCTGATGTAGGAGGATCCGGCCGCGCAGGAACACCGCCCGCGCGTTGTTGGGGTCCTCCTCTAAGGCTTTGGCCAAGTCGGGCAGGGCTTGGGCGAAGTCGCCGGTCTGGGTGCGGGCCTCGCCGCGGCCGAAGTGGCACGCGGCCCGCAAGCCGCTGCCGTGCCCCGGCGTCCAGGCCGCGAGCGCGCGCGAGAAATACTCGACGCGTTCTTCGGGTTCCTGGCGGCTTTCGGCCTTGCGGACCAGCGTCAGGAAGTCGTCGCCCCCCCAGGCCGCGGACGAGCCGGCCATGAGCGCGAGTGCCACGAAAGCCGGGGGCAGCATGAGATCACGGCATGCGGCTGCTGGCGCGGTGCTCCTTCCAGAAATTGCGGATGTGGGCCCAGCCTTCCTCCGCTTTCTCGACCACCGCGATCAGGCGAGTGTCCTCCCAGCCGATCATGCCGGTCTCGGCCAGATAATCGAAGTCGATGACCCGCTTCCAGAACTCGCGGCCGAAGAGCACGATGGGGATGGGCCGCTTCTTGGCGGTCTGCACCAACGTCAGGGTCTCGAAGAGCTCGTCGAGGGTCCCGAATCCTCCCGGGAAGGCCACCATGGCCTTGGCCCGCATCATGAAGTGCATCTTGCGCAGGGCGAAGTAATGGAACTGGAAGGAGAGCTCCGGGGTGATGAAGGGGTTGGGATACTGCTCGTGGGACAAGGTGATGTTGAGCCCGATGGAGCGGCAGCCGGTCTCGTAGGCGCCGCGGTTGGCCGCCTCCATGATGCCCGGGCCGCCGCCGGTCACGATGACGAACTCCAGGCGCTTGTCCGACTGCTGGGCGCGCGAGATGATGGCGGCGAAGCGGCGGGCCTCGTCGTAGTAGCGCGAGAACTCCATCCGCATCTGGGCCCGGTTGACCGCCTGGGCCAGGTCGTAGTCGCTGGGGTCGGTCTTGGCCTTGGCCTGAGCTCGGGACAGCTCCCGGCGGGCCTGGTCCGGAGGGGCCACGCGCGCTGAGCCGAAGACCACGACCGTGGACTTGATCTTGTTCTCGGCCAGGATCATCTCGGGCTTGAGCAGCTCCAACTGCAGCCGGACCGGCCGGAGTTCCCGGCGCTGCATGAAATTGATGTCTTCGTAGGCCTTGATATAGGCCGGCGAGGACTGGATGCGGTCCAGGAGCCGTTGTCTTTCTTCTTGGGTCAGGTCGCTGCTGTGGGTCGATGGTTTCATAGTATCCTCAGGAGGTCGGGGAGCCAGAGGCTCAGGCGCGGCAGATAGGTGACCAGGGCCAGCGCGACGAGGAGCACGGCCCAGAACGGCAGGGTCGCCCGGTAGAGGGCGGGCAGGCGCTTGTCGAAGCGTCGGCTCGAGAGGAAGAGGTTGAGGCCCAGAGGCGGCGTCATGTAGCCGATCTCGAGATTGAGCAGGAACAGGGTCCCCAGATGGATGGGGTCGATGCCGTACTGCATGGCCACGGGCACGATGATGGGAACCACGATGATGATGGCCGAGAAGATCTCCACCATGTTGACCACGAGGAGGAAGACGTTGAGGCAGGCCAAGAAGGCCCACTGGCTGTGGAGATGGACGCTGAGGAACCCGAAGATCCGCGCCGGGACCTCCGCGTCGATGAGGTAGTTGGTCAGACCCAGGGCCGTGCCCAGGACGATGAGGATGGCGCCGACGAGCATCATGCTGCGGCGCACGACCCGGGGCAGGTCGCGCAGTCTTAGGTCCCGGTAGACCAGGACCTCGACTGCCACCACATAGAAGGCCATGATGGCGGCGGCCTCGGAGGCGGTGAATTTGCCGCTGTAGATGCCGCCGACGATGACGAAAGGCAGGGGCAGTTCCCAGGCCGCGGCGCGCGCGGCCGCGCGCGCCGCGGCCAGCGAGAAGGGCACGCGCGGCACGCGGTTGTGGGAGGCCACGAGCATGGCGTAGCCGCCCAGGATGGCGAGCAGGACCAGGCCGGGCACGGCCGCGGCCGCGAAGAGCCGGTCGATGGAGACCTTGCCCACCAGGGCGTAGAGGATGATGGGCAGGCTCGGCGGGAAGAGCAGGCCCAGGCTGCCGGTCGTGGTGACCAGCCCCAGGGAGAAGTCCTCGGGGTAGCCCTGGCGCCGCAGGAGAGGATAGATGAGCCCGCCCAGGGCGATGATGGTGACGCCGGAGGCGCCCGTGAAGGCGGTGAAGAGGGCCGTGGCCAGGAGCGCGGACATGGCCACGCCGCCGGGCAGCCAGCCGAAGAGGGCTTCGGCCAGGGCCACCAGGCGCTTGGGTGCCCCGGACTCCGCCAGGACGTAGCCGGCGAAGGTGAACAGCGGGATGGCGATCAAGGCCGGCAGAGTGGCGAGGCGGTAGAGCTCGATGATGACCGCGGTAGAGGCGATCCCCGAGGTATGGAAGAGCCATAGGGCCAGTCCCCCCATCAGGGCGAAGATGGGCACTCCCAGAAAGGCCAGGGCCAGCACGGCTGCGGTCGCCAGCCAGATCATCCGCGCTGGTTCTCCTCGGGGACTTTCCCCACCCAGAGGCGCAGCCCGGCATGCACGGCGACCAGCAGGAAGCCCAGCGGCACGATCGCGGCGAAGGGCCATCCCGGCACCGCGAGGCGGCCGGCCGTGAACAGAGGCTCGCCGGCGCCGCGCTCCTCGAGCATGAAGACCCAGGAGGCCTTCGCCAGCAGCAGCGCGACGGCTGCGGCGCATAGACGTGCTGGAAGCGCCGCGGTGCCGTGGAGCCGGGCGGGCAGGTGCTCGGTCACGGCCTCGAAAGCGAAATGCTTCTCTTCGGCGGCGGCGCGCGCCGCTCCTAGGAAGCCGACCCAGAGGACGAGGTGGCGCAGAAGGGTGTCGCACCAGAGGATGCCGCCCCCGAAGAACTGGCGCAGGACCACCTGCAGGAAAGACATGGCCACCAGGAAGAGCAGGACGGCCACCAGCAAGAGGCTCTCCAGGTCGAGCAGGACGGACTCAGCCTTTCTTAGTCTTTCCACTGCCTTTGGGAGCGGAGCGTCTTCCGGCCAAGGCCTTCTCCACTCGGTCGAGGAGCTCGGCGGGATAGAGCTTGCCGACCAGTTCCTGCCGGGCCTGTCGGCCTAGCTCCTCGTAGCGCCTCATGATCTCGGGCGTGGCCTTGGCCGAGAGGGTCAATCCCTGCTTCTGCAGGGCGGCCAGGGCCTCCTCGTTCTCCTGACGGGACAGGAGGCTGAGGCGCTTGAGGTGCCGGGCGCTGACCTCGAGCAGGATCTTGCGGTCGGGTTCGGGGATGGCGTCGAAGGCCTTCCGGGAGATGAGCACCGCGCCGATGGAGTCCGCGATCGGCACGTTGTAGATGCATTTGGTGCGGCGGAACCACTGCAGGGCGGTCACGCCCATGGGCGGGCCGTAGACGCCGTCGACCATGCCCGTCTCCAGCGAGGACATGACGTCTACGACGGAGAGCGGTCGGGGGGTCACGCCGAGGGCTTTGTAGGCGGCCTGGGCGATGGGATCGCCCTCCCAGACCCACATCTTGGCTTTCTGCATGTCCTCCGGGGAGGCGATGGGGTCGCGGCTGAACACGTAGACCCAGCCCAGCTCGGTCCAGCCCAGCAGGACGTAGCCGCCCTTCTCGATGGCGGCGTCGAGGTCCTTGCCGAAGGCCTGGCGGGTGAAGTCCGCCTCGGCGTTGTCGCGGAAGAGCCATGGCGCGTCGAGGATGCGCACCTCGGGCGCGATCTGGCCCAGGCCTACGCCCGTGAAGCCCGCGGCCTGGATCTGTCCGATGCGGATCTTCTTGACCACGTCGGTCTCATCGCCCTGGACCCCGCCGGCGTAGATCTTGAACTTGATCCGGCCCCCGGTCTTGGCCTGGAGCTCCGCGTTGAGCTCGTTCATGACTTTCATCCAAGTGGAGCCTTCCGGAGCCAGCGTCGCGAACTTGATGACCTGGACCTGCGCCTGCGGCGCGGGGGCTGCGGACGAAGAGCCCGGCAGGGCCAAAGACAGGGCCAGGAGGCTAGAACAGGTCATTGATCTTCTCCAGGAGCGCCGCAGCCTTGAGCTTGGCCACCTCGTCGGCGAGCCGGGCCTTGGGCAGGCGGCCGGCCGGCGAGTCCTTGACCTTGGCGAGGAGGCTCTCGAAGAGCGCGCGGTCCTGCAAGGCCACGGCCAAGGTCTTGGCTTCCAGGACGTAGGTCATGAGGTACTTGCCTCCCGTGAGGCGCTCGGCCCACTTGAAATGCTCTTTGGCCTTCTCGGGGTCGCCGCCCAGGAGCTTGGGCCGGGAAGCGTAGTAGACTCCGAAGAAGAGGTCGGAGCCGGCGAAGTCATAGTCCGGGTCCAGTTCGTGGGCCCGCGTCATGATGGCGACGGCCTTGGGGAGCTCCGCGACGGCCTCGGGAGAGTCCTTGGAAAGGTTGATGAACCCTGACCAGCAGAAGGCCGCCCAGAACAGGGCCGGCGCTTCAGCCTTGTTCGCGCGCTTGAGGGCTTTTTCCAGGTCGTCGGGCATCATGGCGGCGAGGTCGGCAAGGCCCGGCTGGGCGCTCCAGGCGCGCAGGGCATAGTCGCGGCCCCTGAGGTAAAGACCTTTGGCTCTCTCGGGCTGGGCGTCCTCTATGAAGAGGAAAGTATAGCCCCCGAAGCCTTCGGCCGCCAGGCGGTTGAGGCGCGGGTCCCTGGGGTCGCTCTGCAGCAGGCCTTCGACGAATTTGAGCTGGGAAGCCATGGCCTCCCGGGCGAGTTGGGGATCGGCTTCTTCGTAATAAGCCGCGACGCCTCGGTCCAGGATCTGTCCGGTCGAGCGTAGGGCCAAGGTGTTGAGGCTGCAGGCGCAAAGCCCGAAAAGTGGAATCAGGAACGCTGTTTTCTTCAAGCGGGCCATTCTAGCAAATTGGCCACGAAGTCGGCGATGGCCGGGCTGGCGGTGAGGCCCGGAGAATCGATGCCGATGAGGTCGACCCAGCCGGGCCAGCCGCGGCCGGACTGCTCGGCGATGAAGAAATCGCGGAAGGAGCCGTCCGTGGAGAGCTTGGGTCGGATGCCGGCCGTGCCCGGGGCGAGGTCTTCGGCCTTCAGGTCCGGCAGATAGCGCGAGGCCGCCTCGAAGAATTGCCTGCGGTGGCCGGGGTCCACGTCGTAATCCAGGGCATCCACCGCGAAGGCGTTCGGGCCCAGGCGGTGCCGGCCCTGCCGGTCCACCGTGAGGTGGATGCCGAGGCCGTGCTCCGCGGGGACGGGATAGACGAGGGGTTTGATGGGGAGCGCCCGGCGTAGGCTGAAGTATTCGCCTTTGAACCAATGGAGCCGGCAGCCCGCGGCGTCGCAGTCGAGTCCGGCCAGGCCGGCCACGCGGTCGGAGGCCAGGCCCGCCGCATTGACGACGCAGCGGGCGAGGATGGGGTCGTCCGTGCCCTTGACGCCCAGGCGGTAGACGCCGTCTTCGCGCGCGACGGAGGTCAGCTCGCAATCCCAAAGGAAGATGGCTCCGGCCCCCTGCGCTTTGATCAGGAAGTAGCGCATGAGTTCTTCGGTGTCCACGATGCCGGTCTCGGGGGACCAGAGGCCTGCGACGGCGCGCACGCCGGGCGCCAGGCCGGGGATGTCGGCTTGGCCCACCATCTCGAGGCCGGCGACGCCGTTGGCTCGGCCCTGGGCGCGGAGGCTCTCGAGCTTCGGGATCTCTTCGGGGGCGCAGGCGACGAGGAGCTTGCCGGTGCGGCGGCAGAAGACGCCGTGCCGCTCGCCGATCTCGTAGAGTCGGCGGCGGCCGGCGACGCAGAGCCGGGCTTTGAGGCTGCCCGGAGGGTAGTAGAGGCCGGCGTGGGTGACCTCGCTGTTCCGCGAGGAGGTCTCGAGGCCGTGGCGGGGGTGGCGCTCGAGGACGACGACGTTGTTGTCGGGGCGGGCCAGACGCGCGGCCGTGGCGAGGCCCACGACTCCGGCGCCGACGACGACGGCATCGATGGTCTCCATGGCGGCTGGACCGGCGTATTCTACTTTTTTGGCGGCGGCTTGAGTGTCCGGCCGAGCGTCAGCGCGGCTCCGGGAAGGCGGGCGGCGCGATCTGGTCGAGGCGCGAGGTGGGCGGCCGGCGCAGACGCTGGGTCACGCTGTTGAAGATGGAGAACGCCTGCCCGGCGCGGATGGACACCACCCAGCGGCTCGGGCCTGGGCCCTGGTCCAGGGCGTAGGCCAGGTCCACGCGCAGGACACCGCCCGAGCTCGATCGCGTCGAGGCGGCCCGCAGGCCCACGCCGACGTCTGACTTGAAGCGCGCCAAGGAGAGGCCGCTCCCTTCCGGAATCGCGGCCCCCGAATCGAAGAAGACCGCCCCGCCCAGCCTCACCAGGTGGAGATATTCCCCCGGGATGAAGAACCGGTTCTCGACGTCGGCCAGCACCGCTTTGGCGCCCATGAAAGCGTTGTTCTCAAAGCCGCGCAGGCCCGTGTCGCCTCCCAGGCTGACCTGGTTCTCCTTGTCCATGTGGCGCACCGTGCAGCCTTCCAGGTGCGCCACCCAGGTGTTGAGGATGGGGCGCTCCGATTTCCAGAACAGGTCCAGGTTGGTGAAGAGCAGGGCGTTCTCCCAGTCCCCCCCCGCCACGCGGCCGGCCGCTCCGACCTGGGCCAGGGCGAAGCGGCCCTCGCCGAGGCTCAAGCCCTGCTGGTCCGTGGCGTTGAATATCCAGCGGTCCCGGTCCGAATCCAGCTTCGTGCCCGCGTAGCCGCCCAGAAAAGACAGCTCGTTGCCCAGGTCATAGTCCTCCACGCGCTCGATCCGGTCGATGTAGGTTTCCTTGACGTAATGGGGCAGTATCCAGGAATAGCCCAGTGTCGGCCCGGAAAGCGTGCGGTCGACGGGCAAGGTCCCCGGCCGCGTCGCCGACTCGGAGGTGAACCGGCTCTTGCTGTAGAGCCAGCCTGCCTCCAGGCGTTGGACTGAGGCGTCGCTGGGGCCCAAGCGATGCCCCGCGCTGATCATGGCGCTCTGATCGTATTCCAGGAATTGGGAGTAGGTCTGGCCGGCCTGGTAGACCGTGTTCTCGTCGTTGAAGTGCATCCATCCCGTGCCGTAGGCGTAGGGCGTGTCCAGGGCGTAGAAGGGCCGGGCCAGGTCCGCGCCCTCGGATTGGCCGTGGCCGGTGTCGGCCAGCAAGGTGGACAGGCGCAGCCGCGAGTCCAGGACGCGCGGGTCCGTGAAGCGCAGGTCGTTGCGCACCGTGGGTCCGTTCTGGGAGTGCAGGAAGGAGAGGGATTTGTTGTATCCGAAAAGGTTGTTCTCCTGGAGGCCGTAGCCGAAGAAGTTCTGGCCGCCTTCCGTCCCGATGAAGAGGTTGGGGATGGTGGTCCAGGAATCCTGGGCCTTGGCCAGGATGTCGACTCTGCCGTCCGGCCGCGGCACCGGCATGACCTTGACCCAGCGGAAGGACCCCACGGCGCGCAGGTTGCGCTCGGATTCCAGGGCCTTGAGTTCGTCCCAGGGGTCGCCGGGCTTGAGCAGGATCTCCTGGCGGATGACCCCTTCGCGGGTCGTGAAATGGATCTTGTTGGCGATCTGGAACGGCCACCAGGCTTCGCCCGGGACCCGGGGGTCGAACACGTCGAGGCGCTCTCCGACCCGGATCTCGCCGACGACCGGGGCCGTGGAGACGGTCTGGGCGGCGGCGCCGGCGGCTGGCGCCCAGACCCAGAGGATCAGCAGGAAGGTCGGATTCAACTCTGTCGCAATGGCCGCAGGGCAGCCAGGATCTCGGTCGTGGAGTGGGACCGGTTGAGAGTGTACAAATGGATGCCCGGCGCGCCGCGGTCCAGAAGCTCCCGGCCCTGGCGCGTGGCCCAGTCGATGCCATAGCGGACCACGGCCTCGGCGTCGTCTTGGATGCGCTCGAGGTCCGCGGCCATCTGGGGCGGGATGGAGGCGCCGCAGAGCGTGGTGAAGCGCTTGAGCTGGGAGTAGCCCGTCACGGGCATGAGTCCGGGGACGATCGGGACCGTGATTCCGGACTGGCGGGCCGCGGTCACGAAGTCGAAGTAGTGCCGGTTGTCGAAGAACAGCTGCGTGACCACCCAGTCCGCGCCGGCGCGCACCTTGGCCGCGAGGTTCCGGAGGTCCTCCTCCCGGCTGACGGCCTCCGGATGGGTCTCAGGGTAGCCGGCCACGGCTATGCGGAAGCCTCCCGCCTGCCGGATGAAGCGCACCAGGTCCACCGCGTGCGGAAAGTCTCCGGGCAGGGCGCCGGCCCAATCCTGGGGCTGGTCGCCGCGCAGGGCCATGATGTGCCGGATGCCCGCCGCCTCGATGCGCTCGAGGTTGTGGAACATCTCGGCTCGGGTGTGCGTGATCCCGGTGAGGTGGCAGACGGTCTCGATGCCGACCTCCCGCTGCATGCGGCCGACCACGTCGATGGTGCGCTCCCGGGCCGAGCCGCCCGCCCCGTAGGTCAGGGTCACGAAGTCGGGTTCGAGGGCCTTGAGGGTCCGGACCTTGGCCAGGAAGGCGTCCGTGTCCTCCGTCTTTTTCGGCAGGAAGAACTCGAAGGAGAAGACCGGCTCCCGCCGGGCGAAGAGAGCCGGGATATCCACGCGGCTATTTTAGCAAATGGGGACGAGGGGAGCCTTCAAGTGCCGCCATCGCCGATCTGGGCCTCGGCGTCCTTGATGAGTCTCTGGTATTCTTCCACCAGCCCGGGGTCCGTATTGACGAGACTGGCGCTCCGGAACTCCGCGGCGGCGTTCCGGAACTGCTTGAGGTTGGAGTAGGTCGAGGCGCGGTTGCGGTAGTAGCGGTCGCAGGTGGCGCCCAGCGAGATGGCTCGGCTGAAGTTCTCCAGAGCCTCCGGATACTTGTGCAGGGCGAAATAGCCCATCCCGATGCCGTTGAAGGCCGCGGCCGAATTCGCATCGTACTTGGCCGCGACCTCGTAGTTCTCCAGGGCCTTCTGGTAGGCGCCCTGGAAGTAGTAGACGTTGCCGGCGCGCAGGAAGGCTTCCGAGTTCTTCGGGTCAATCTTGAGCGCCGCCGAGATCGCCGCCATCGCCGGGGCATAGCTGCGGCGCACCGTCAGCAGCGTGGCCAGGCGCAGGCGTGAGCCCGCGTCCGTCGGCTCGATTTCGATGGCCCTCAGGAAATCCTGCTGGGCCGCGTCATAGGACTCCTGGGCGAAGAGGCAGTTGCCGCGGCCGATGTAGGCCTCCGGGACGTTGGCGTCGAGCTCCATGGATTTGGTGAACTCCACGATGGCCTTGTCGTAATGGGCCGCGTTGTGCAGCGCATCGCCGCGCATGACGAAGACGTAGGGGTCGGCGGAGTCCGGCAAGCTGAGCGCCTCGATGTCCGAGATGACGGTGAAGAAATCGTCGCTCTCCCCGCGGGGCGCCCCGAAGCCGGCCTGGAAGGTCCGGGCGTTGGAGTCGAGAGCCATGGCGGCGAGATAGGCTCGGTGAGCTTCCTTATATTGCTTGGCCAGGGCGTGGGCGTAGGCCAGGGCCAGCAGGCCTTCGGCGCGGCGTACGCCGAGCTGGTAGGCGCTGTTGAGGTCGGAGATGGCGCGGTTGGCGTCCTTGAGATGGAGGTAGGCGAGTCCCCGCTGCAGGAAAGCGGGTCCGTAGGTCTGCTCCAATCCCAGGGCGCGGGTGCAGTCCCGCACGGCGCCCGAGTGATCCTGGCGCAGCCGCCGGACCGTGCACAGGCCGGCCCAGGCTTCCTTGGACCGCGCATCCAGGTCGGCGGCGCGGTCGAAATCGTCGAATGCGTTATTGAGCGTGCCCAGCGCCCCGTAGGCCGTGCCGCGGTGCACGAGCGCCGGGACGAAATTCTTGGAGACATGCAGGGCCTGGTTGAGGTCGCGGACCGCGGCCTCGTAGTCGTGCGCCGCCAGGCGGATGAGGCCCAGGCTGTCGTAGATGGCGGGGTTGTGGGGGTCCTTCTCCAGGGCGATCTGGACGTCGCGCAGCGCGGCGGCATGTTCTCCGAGCTGGGCGCGGACCTCGGCGCGGGCCTGCATGATGGGCGCCACCGGCCCTTTCAGGCTGAGGGCGGCATCGAGGGCTTCCAGGGCCTTGTGGTAGTGCCGGGCCCGCAGGCGCATGATGCCCAGGTTGAACTGGTAGCCGGCGTTCTGCGGCGACAGGACCACCGCGGAGACGATGTCGTTGAGGGCCTTGTCCGTGTCGTTGAAGGCGTTGGCGTAGAGCGCGCCGCGGTTGTTGTAGGCCTCGGCCAGGTTGGGATCGGCGGCGATGGCGGCGTTGAAGTCTTCCAGGGCCGATTGGGCTTTGCCCGTGCGCGCGTAGAAGCTCCCCCGCGCTACCCGGACCTTGGGGGCTTTGGGGTCGAGCTTGAGCGCGCGCGTGAGGTCCTCCAGGGCCGAGTCCCAGCGGCTGAGCTGCAGGTTCAGCAGGCCGCGGGCCGTCCAGGCCGCGGCCGAAGCCGGCTCGACGCGCACGGCCGCGTTGAGGTCGGCCATCGCCTTGCGGGTGTCCTTGAGCCCCTCCCACGCGGCGGAGCGGCGTATCAGCGGCGCGGCGGTCGCGCTCAGTTCGGCGGCGCGGGAATAGGCCTCGATGGCTTCCTTCCAGAGCTGCCGCTGCGTGAAGCGGTCTCCGACCATGAGGGCGTATCGGGCGTCCGGCAGGTCCGCGGCCAGGACCTTGCGGTAGTCGGCCAGGGCGTTATCCTGGTCGCCCCGCCGCCAGTAGGCTTCGGCCCGATTGAACCAGGGGGAGAATTCGTGGGGGGCGATCCGGGTGGCCTCGCTGAAATCCTGGAACGCGGCCGCGTCCTCCCCGCGGGAGAGGCGCAGCGCCGCCCGCCCCAGGTAGGCATAGATGTACTCCGGGTCCAGGGTGATGGCCTTGTTGTAGGCCTTGAGGGCGCGCGCCGCGTCGTTCTTGCGGGCCATGACCGTGCCCAGCAGGCCGAAGGCCATGTAGGAGTTCTTGTTGTCCTTGATTGCCGCGGTCAGGTCCGCGATGGCCTTGTCGTACTGGCCCAGGTCGTAGTAGGCGTGGGCCCGGTTCTGGAAGTAGAGACTCTCGCGCGCGATCTTGAGGGCCGCGGTCAGGTCTTCGGCCTCGGCCGTGTAGTCGCCTTTGGCGCGCCAGGCCCGGGCCCGGGCCGCGAAGGCTTCCGCGGACGGGGTCTTGGTCCGCAAGGCGGTGTTGAGGCTGATGAGGGCATTCTCCACGTCGCCCTTGAGCAGCAGCGCCGAGCCATGCGCGACGAGCGCCTCCGTGTCCAAAGCCGTGCCGCGCAGCTTATAGAGGGCGGACTCGCAGTCCTCCTTCATGTGCGTGCGGTCGCCCAGCACGTACCAGATCCGCGCCCGCAGGCTGAAAGCCGCACCCAGGCTGGAGTCTTTCTTGATGGCCTCGTTGGCCGACGACAACGCGGCGTGGATGTTCCCATCGAGGAACGACGTCAGCGCTTCGTCATAGGACAGTGCCGCCGTGGTCCTCTTGCTGCCGGCGCGGCAGGGCAGGGCCGCGAGCAGGGCGAGCAGGGCGAGCGTCAAGCGCAATGGAAGCCTCATCCGCAAAGAAGATTAGTGGAAAAGTGTTACAAATTCAAGTCACAACCCCAACCAGCGCCGCAGCCTCCCTTTCGGCGCGGCCGTCACGGCGTCCCCCTGCCGCAGCAGTCGGTAGCGCCGCCGCAGGTGGCGAGCGTCGCGGCGCAGCGCCGAGAGCTCCGGCGCCAGCAGGGCGATCCGGTGCTGGCCCAGCATGAAGTCGGCGAAGGCCATGGCGTCGGCCACGGCCGCCGCATCGCCCTCGGGCCGGGTGCGCGGGGCGTAGGACAGGAAGAGGGCGCGGTAACGGGTGCCCAGCAGGCGCACGCTCTCGGGCAAGTAGCGCGCGCAGAGCCAGAGACGATGCGTCGCCTGGGCAGGTCCTGTGTCCACAACGGAGAGAGTAGCAGGTCTGCCCCGGAGCGTCAAGAATGCGCTATAATCTGCGCGCTCTTCCGGCCGCGTATGAGAGTCACGATCCCCCCCGTCGGCATGAGAACCATCAGACACGGGCTGGCGATCTTCCTGGCCGCGGTCTTCGTGCGGGGCTTTTGGATGGCTCGGACATCCCTGGGTCCCGGCGAAGTGCGCGGCGACGCCATCTTCTACTACCAGAGCGCGGTCCACTTGGCGTCGGACCACTCTTTCCATGATGACGCCGGATACCGGGCGCTGCGGATGCCTCTCTATCCCGCGTTCCTGGCCGCCGTCTTCCTGGCCGCGGGGCCGGCGGTCCTGGCCGCGCAGCTCGCGCAGATACTCGTCGGAGCGGCGACCTGCGTGCTCATCTTCTGGGCGGGCCTGGCCTGGCTGCCTGCGGAGGGCGCCTTGCTGGCCGGCTGGGCGTCCGTCTTCTATTATGGGCTGTTCTACCCCTGCGGCCGGCTGTTGACCGAGGTGTTCTTCGCCTTCATGCTGGCCGTCCTTTTCTCCCTCTGGCTGCGCTGGCATGCTCAGCGCTGGTGGGTCCTCGGCATCGCCGGCGCCGGAGCGGCGCTCTACCTCGTGCGGCCGGAAGGCGCTCTGGCCGTCCTGGCCATCGCGCTCTTGGGCCCGCGGACCCGGCCCGGCTGGCGGCCGGTCCATTCGCTCGTCGTGGCGGGCGTCCTGGCCTTGGCGATGCTGGGGTGGGGCTGGCGCAATCGGGCGGCCATCGGCGCCTTCACTCCAGGGACGACGGGGGCGGGGTTCAGCCTGTGGGCCGCCCTGCCCCGGACGATGCACGAGCATCTCAAGCTGGACCTGGGGGCCCCGCCGGCGCAGCCCCCGAGCGAAGAGCTCGCCCGCGAGCGCTTCTACCGGGCCTCGGCGCTGCAGACCATCCGATCCGCCCCCCCCGCCAAGCTCATCGAGGCGATGCTGTTCAACCTGGTCTCCCAGTTCTATCCGTTCCTGCCCCGTTATGAGCTCACGTTCATGCTGTGGCTCCCGTTCTGGGTCTTCGCCTTCTGGGGGGCGCGCCGGGAGACGGCCTTATGGCCGCTGTTCCTGCTGACCGTCTCCTGGCCGGCGGTCTTCATCGTGTTCGGCGGAGCCGACTCGCGGTTCCGGCAGCTCTATGCCCCGCTGCTGTTGTGGCTGGCCGGGGCCGGCTTCGTGAGCCTGCGCGAGCGCTGCGGCAAGGCGAGGGTCTGGCGGTTCCTGCTGCTCTGGGGCGTCCTGAACCTCGTGCCCTTCTTGTTCTGGCCCCAGACGCGCGCTCTCGCCTTGAAGCTCAAGCTGCTGCTGTGACCACGTCATCCCGGCCTCTTCGCGCCGCCCGCCTTCCATGACTGCCGAGGAACTCTTCGCGCCGGAAGGACCTCTGGCCCGGGAAGAGCCCGATTATGAGTCCCGGCCGCAGCAGGCCCGCATGGCGGCGGCCGTCCTGGCGACGCTCGAGCAGGGCGGCGGCCTCGTGGTCGAGGCGGGCACGGGCGTGGGCAAATCCTTGGCCTACCTGCTTCCCGGCGCGCTGTGGGCGGTGTCCGGGGGGCGGCGCCTGCAGGTCTCGACGCACACGCGCGCGCTTCAGGAGCAGGTCATGGAGCGCGAACTGCCCACCGTGGCGCGCGTCCTCAAGCGCCTGGGCCACCCTCTGCGCTACGCCATGCTCATGGGCGGCGACAACTATCTCTGCGTGCGTCGACTCGAGCGGCTGGTCCAGTCCCCGGAGCTCTTCTCGGGTTCCGCGATGCTCGTCTTGGAGGAACTGGCCGCTTGGGCCAGGACCGCGGACACCGGCCAGCGCTCGCGCCTGCCCCAGCTCGTGCCGCAGGGTCTCTGGCGCCGCATCTGCCGCGAGCCGGAGCTCTGCCTGGGCAAGGGCCGTCGGCGGCCGGCTCAGTGCGGCCGCTGCCTCTACCGCTGCGACCGGGAGCGGGCTGAGAAGGCTCAGGTCCTCGTCGTCAACCACGCCCTGCTCCTGTCTGCCGCCCGGCTGCCGCCGAGCGATGCCCTGGTCGTAGACGAAGCCCACACTCTGCCGGATGTCGCGGCCGGTCATTTCGGCACGGCCGTGACCCCGGGCCGCTTCCTGCGCCTGGCCGAGGAGTCCGCGGCCTTGGCCCGGCGCGCGGCGGGCGGCGGCGGAGAGGCCGAGGGGCCCTGGGCCGAGGTCCTGCGCTGGGCCGGCCTTTGCGCGGAGGAGGGTCCGCTGCTCCTTAAGACGGTCGCCTCCCGGCACGGCTTCTCGGAGAGCGCCGCGGAGCCCGGGGGCCAACTGTTGGATGGGCCCTCGGAAGACGTGGAGCCTCCGTCTTTGCCAGGCCTCGAGCGCTGCTTGGCTGAGGCCCGGCGCTTGTGCCCGGACCCTGAAGACGAGTCCGAGGCCCAGGCCCTGCAGGTCCGAGCGGCGGCCCTGCGCCAGGACCTCCGCGAGCTTTTCGGGGCCGGCTCGCTCGACACCGCGCGCTGGGTGGAGTGGTTCCCCTTGGGGCAGCCGGACCGTTCGGAGAGCGGCCGCGCCCCCCGCGGCTTCGGCTTCGAGCTCCGGGCCGTGCCGCTCGACGTCTCGGAGCGGCTCTCCGAGAGGCTCCTGGGGCCGGGGAGCCCGGTCGTGATGACCTCCGCCACGCTCTCCTCGGGCCGGGGCTTGAGGGAGTTCAAGGAGCAGGTCGGCCTGGCGGGCGCTCGGGAGCTGGCGCTGGACTCCCCCTTCGATTTCCGCAGCCAGGCCGCGCTGCTCATCCTCGATGACGTCTGCGAGCCTTCCGACGAGGCGGGCTACGCGGCGGCGGTGGCCCGAAGCTGCTGCGACATCATCCCCCGGATCCCGGGAGGGGTCTTCATCCTGTTCTCGAGCTGGAAGATGCTGCGCCGGGTCCATGGGCTCATCCGAGGCCGGGTCAAGGGTCGGCCTCTGTGGGTCCAGGGCGTCTCCGGCAACGAGACGCTTTTGAGCGACTTCATCTCAGCCGGCAACGCCGTGCTGCTGGGAGTCGACACCTTCTGGCAGGGCGTGGACGTCCCCGGCGCGGCCCTCTCCTGCGTGATCCTGACCAAGCTCCCGTTCCCCAATTTCGCCTCGCCCGTGGAAGAGGCGCGCCGGCGTTGGCACGAGTCCTATGGGCGATCCTATTTCGAGTGCTGGAGCCTGCCGCGCGCGGTCATGAAGCTGCGTCAGGGCTTCGGCCGTTTGATCCGTTCCGCCACGGACCGCGGCGCGGTGGTCATCCTGGACCCGCGCATCCTGCGCAAGCGCTACGGGGAGACCTTCCTGGAGGCGCTGCCTCCGTGCCGGCGGCTTTCCAGCCTAGAGGAACTCTCCGACTTCTTCCCCGCGAAGAAGGCGAGGAAGAGGGCCCGGAAGACTTCCCGCTGAGCGAGGACGCCGCCCGGCCAGTGCCACCTATAACAGCAGCGATCACCAGGGTGTCCTTGATCCTCGCGATGGTCTATCCCCCTATGCCTTCCCTGCTAATTCCCTGACCGAGAGGCCCAGTGCGTCGGCCACGCCTTTGCCGTAGGCCGGGTCCGCCTTCATGCAGTTGCCGATATGGCGGAGCTGGACTTCTTTGATCGCCCCGCCGAGGGAACGAGCGGTGTTGCCGAAGAGCGCCTCCTGCTGCTTGCGGTTCATGAGGCGGAACAGAAGCCCCGGCTGGGCATAGTAGTCCTCGTCGTCTTCGCGGTAGTCCCAGTGGTCGGCGGCGCCCTCGAGCTTGAGCGGCGGCTCCTTGAACTCAGGCTGCTGCTGCCACTGGCCGAAGCTGTTGGGCTCGTAGCCCAGCGTGCTGCCGTGGTTGCCGTCCACGCGCATGGTCCCGTCGCGGTGGTAGCTGTGGAATGGACAGCGTGAAGCGTTGACCGGGATGAGGTGATGGTTCACCCCGAGCCGGTAGCGCTGGGCGTCTCCGTAAGAGAAGAGCCGCCCCTGGAGCATCTTGTCCGGCGAGAAGCCGATGCCGGGCACGATGTTGGCCGGGTTGAAAGCCGCCTGCTCGACCTCGGCGAAGTAGTTCTCCGGGTTGCGGTTGAGTTCCATGACCCCGACCTCCATCAAGGGATAGTCCTTGTGGAGCCAGACCTTGGTCAGGTCGAACGGGTGGAACTTGTACTTTGCCGCGGCATCTACCGGCATGACCTGGATGAACATGGTCCAGCGGGGATAGTCCTTCTTCTCGATGCTCTGGTAGAGGTCCTGCTGGTGGCTCTCCCGGTTCTTGCCGATGATCGCCTCGGACTCCTGGTCGGTCAGGTTCTTGATGCCCTGCTGGGTGCGGAAGTGGAACTTGACCCAGCACCGCTCGTTCTTGGCGTTGATGAGGCTGAAGGTGTGGCTGCCGAAGCCGTGCATATGACGGTAGGACGCGGGGATGCCCCGGTCGCTCATGACGATGGTGACCTGGTGCAGGGCCTCGGGCAGCGAGGTCCAGAAGTCCCAGTTATTGAGCGCGCTGCGCAAGTTGGTGCGGGGGTCGCGCTTGACCGCGTGGTTGAGGTCCGGGAACTTTAGCGGGTCGCGCAGGAAGAAGACCGGGGTGTTGTTGCCGACCAGGTCCCAGTTCCCCTCCTCGGTGTAGAATTTCATGGCGAAGCCCCGGATGTCGCGCTCAGCATCGGCGGCGCCGCGCTCACCGGCTACGGTGGAGAAGCGAACGAAGAGGTCGGTCTTCTTGCCGACCTTGGAGAAAATCTTGGCCTTGGTGCACTTACTGATGTCGTGGGTGACGGTGAAGGACCCGTAGGCGCCGGAGCCCTTGGCGTGCATCCGCCGCTCCGGGATGACCTCCCGGTCGAAGTGGGCGAGCTTCTCCAGGAACCAGACGTCCTGCAGCAGGGCCGGGCCGCGCCTGCCTGCGGTCATGATGTTCTGATTGTCGACGACCGGCGCGCCCGCGTTGGTGGTCAGCTTCTTCCCGTTCTTCTGTGCCATGGGTCCTCCTGATTTAGACAATGTCCAAGAATTCAATCGAGTAAGACAAGAAACGGCATCAACGAATCGGATTATTCTAGCGAGGCAAGGTCAAAGCGATGTCAAAGATTGCAGCGGCCAGGATCGCAGCCGCAACGGGCAACCCCGCAGAAATCCCGTCCACGCCCTCGCTCCATCAGAGACGCCGTTGTCAGGCCGGAGAAAAAAAGTTACGATTACTCCAGCAGCTTCTCAGATTTGGAGAGGTGGGTGAGCGGTTGAAACCGACGGTTTGCTAAACCGTTGTACTTGTGCAAACGGGTACCGAGGGTTCGAATCCCTCCCTCTCCGTAGTTTTTTATTTGAAAACGAAATATTTCTGTAAACGGATCGCTCTAACCTAGTGAAGTCATGCGGCGCGGTCAGCACCTAAGGCAGGCCATCCGGGCCCTCGCGGTCGCCGCCCTGTTAGCGGTCGCTCTCCTGGGCCCGCGCGAGGCCCACGCCATCCGAGGCTCCGCCACAGCCCGCTCGGATGCCAAGCGCTTCGGACTCGACCAGTTCTCCCGCCCCCGCCGCCGAGACCCTTCGGCCAAGTCCCGGACCGCTTTCGAGTCCTTCAATAAGGCCCAGGGCGGCCGCTGGAAGGTCCGCTTCGACGGCCGCACCGGCCTGCCCTCCGCGCTCGTGGAAGGCGCTTCGGCGCCGCACCCCGGAGCGCCTCAAGAGTCCGCGGCCACCTTCCTGGCGGAGCAGCGCGACCTGCTCGGCATCGATCCGGCGGCCCTGAGCGTGGAGCGGGTCACCTCGGGGCGCGGGCACCACCACGTCCTCTACCGCCAGACCTACCGGGGCCTGCCCGTGGAGTTCGCCCGGGTCAAGGTCCACCTCGACGCGCGCGGCGCCGTGACGGGATTGCACTCGCGCTTCGAGCCGGACTTCACTTTGGACATCACTCCGACCGTCACGGCCGCGCAGGCCGCGGCGGCGGTGCTCCAGGACGCGGGGGTCGCCCCCTCCAGCCGCGCGGCCCTGGTGATCTTCCCGGACGAGGCTTCGGGCCAGGTGCGTCTGGCCTGGAAGTTCACGGCGCGCGACAAGTCGGCGCTCTGGCGCTACTACATCGACGCGCATACCGGCGCGGTGATCTTCCGCTACAACGACCTGCGCTTCATCGCGGTCTGCAACACCCAGGGCCATGTCTCCGGCCAGGTCTATGACATCGACCCTTCCAGCACCCCGGTCCTGCGGACCCGGCCCTTCGACCACGAGAATGTCTACGTGGTGGATGCCAGCACCTTCACGGCGACCTATGGCGACAGCACCTACGGCGACGGCTTCTACTGCAGCACCAAGCTGGGCGCGATGTTCACCCAGCTGCAGGGGCCCTACGTCAACGTCTCCAATTTCCCGGGCCCGAGCGCCCATTATGACAACGGCGGCGGCCAGTGGTACACCGCGAACACCCCGGTCTCGTCGCCGCACCCCTACCCCGCCAACGCCACCCTGGTGTCTCCGGTCAATGTCCTGGACCCGCAGGGTCGGACCGTGGTCAAATCGCTTCCCATCTTCAGCAAATTCGAAGTCGGGTTCGTGGGCGGAGCCATCAACGAGGCGAGCGCGATCATCGACGACGACGAGCTGACGGTGCTGGATCCTCTCGGCAACCCCGTGGGAGCCTTCTACGGCAACCGCGGCGCCTTCAACGGCGCGGCCGTGGCCGGCAGCTCCTACCAGCTGCGGCTCAAGTCGAACAATCAGCCCGGGGCCGAGTACGGCTACGACGTGAGCCTTTCCAGCTACCTGGTCTTGCCCACCCCGAACAATCCTGGCCCGAGCAACGAGCTGACCTGGAGCACGAGCGCGATCCAGGGCGGGATGCGCAGCGAGATCAGCCTCTTCTACCACCTCAACCTCATGCATGATTTCTTCGTCTCCGGCATCGCGGGGCCCGGCCCCTACGGCCCCGGCTATACCCCCGGAGTCAACAGCGCTCTGGCGGCCGACATCAACAGCCATCCGGTCAACGCCCTCGCGCTCATCGGGCCGAACGTCAGCGATCCTTTCTACAACCCGGACCAGGACAACCTCAACTTCGGGGATACGTCCCTCGGGGGCACCTCCCCCTCCGATGTCCTCACGGACGACGCGACGGTCACGCACCACGAATACACGCACTATGTGGTGGAGAAGATCTGGTCGATCCAGAACTTCGGACAGGCCGGCGCCATCTCCGAGGGACTCGCGGACTACTTCTCGGCGACCTCCCTCAACGACAGCTCCATCGGAAACTATTATGGCGGCGGCACGCCTCTGCGCGAGCTCGACTGCCTGCATCCGGGCACAGCCGCCACCAACAAGTGCGCGAAGTTGTGTTCGGGCTCGTCCTGCTCCTGCCCGGACCCCAACGACGCCCATTATTGCGACATGTCCTGGCAAGGAGAGATCCACGCGGACAGCCTGTTCTTCAGCCAGGCTCTTTGGGATATCCGCGCCGACCAGATCGCGCGCCTGGGCGCTTCGGCGGGCCAGCAATGCGCGGACGGACTGGTCTTCCAGGCCCTGCTGTTCTTCCCGGAGAGCTTCCAGGAATCCTTCGACGCCCTGAAGCGGGTCGACAGCGAGGGCCTCGTGGCCGCCTGCGGCGGCGCCAGCAAGGCGCAGACCTCGATTCTCGGTCGCTTCAGCGCGCACGGCCTGCAGCTCGGCTCCAACGAGCTCCATACGGGCTTCGAGAGCGCTTTGGACGTGAGCACCTACACCTCGGTGACCGGCACGATCTCCCCGGCCGGGCACACGGACTACTACACCTTCGCGGCCGGCCCGGGGCCGGTCGCCATCGTCATGACCCTGCCGGTCCACGGCGATCCGCCCGACGGCTACTACTACGGCTACGGCCTGACTCTTTACGATCTCTATCACAGCATCGTGGCGACGGCGCCCGCCTCCTTCATCTACTGCGATGAGAACGACTGCAAGTCGCAGTCCAAGACCGTGGTCTTGAACTACCTGAATCCGGCGGGCGGCCAGCTCTTCCTGCAGGTGTCCGGCGGGCTCGACAGCGGCGTCAATTCCCTGCTCCCCTACGCTCTGGCTTTCGTTTACCCCCGCTCCGGAGTCCTGGCCGGGAGCGTGGTCAACGCCTCCCTGGATCATGATGCGATCGACTTTTCCGTCGTCGTGACCACCTGGATGAAGACGCAGGACTACACCTTCGCCTATGCCCAACTGCGCGACCAGGCGCAGAACGTGATCGTGAACACGCAGACGCATGCGCCGCCTCAGACCGGCGACTTCCTGACCGTCGTGTCCTCCTACAACGCCTTGGGCCAGATCTCCGGCCAGGTGCGGCTGGCGACGGCGACCGTGTCCGGAGCCGTCACGGGATTCTCCTCGCGGTTCCCGTCCGTCGGGACGATCTACCTCGAGGTCTTCGGCTATAACGTGACCGGCAGCACGGTCTCGCTCGGCCTGTCGAACGCCATCAACCTCACGACCAACGAGGCCGCGCTCCATGCTTACAACAACATCTTCAACCCGGCCCGGGGCGAGAAGGCGACGGTCAAGTACGAGGTCCAGAGCGCGGGGCACGTGACGCTCAGGCTTTACACTCTCAACGGCACGCTGGTGGGCACGCTCTTCGACGGGGACGTCCCGGCGGGCAAGGGCTCCGTGGACTGGGCCGGCCAGAACTCAGCGGGCAACCGCGTCGCCAGCGGCGTCTATCTCCTGCATATGACCGGCCCGGGCGTCAGCAAGACCCAGAAGATCGTCGTGGTCAAGTAAGCCCGCTCCTCGCCGTTCCCCGAGGTTCCGACGCGGAGCGTCGGAACCCACGCCGGCAGGCGAAGCCTGCGGCGTCATCCTCCGGAAGGAATCAAGGCCTTCATGAAGTTGCGCGCGCAAAGAGGAGCGGTGCGCGCGCGCCTGGCAGCGCGAAGCGCTGCCAGGGCATTACGGCAAGGTCTGGGCGGCGGCGGCGGGTCTGAGGGAAGCCTGGAGGGGATGGCCGGAGATCTCGAAGTCCTTGCGCACGGCTTCGCCGGGCAAGTCTCCTGCGACCACCTTCACCGCGAGGAGCTCCTCCGCGATATGTCCGCGGTGCTCGGCGATGGCCTTCTGGAGCTTGGCGCTGGGCGTGGCGAGGCCCAGCTCCACGCGCTGGGTCACCTCAAGGCCCGCGTCCTTGCGCAGCACCTGCAGATGGCGCACCACGTCGCGCGCGAGGCCTTCGAGCTCGAGGGGCTCGTCGAGACGCGTGTCGAGGGCCAGGGTGGAGTCCCCCTCCTCCACGACCTGGAAGCCGGGCGCCATGCCCTTCTCGCGCGTGAAGATGCCGGGCGGCAGATCGCCGTCGTGCCCAGAGATCCGGCAGGGCTGTCCGGCATCGAACTTGGCCGCCATCCCCGCGAGCTCGGCGGCGGAGGCGCCCTCCACGAGCTGCTTGACCTTCCCGATGTCCCCGCGCAGGACCGGGCCCGCGGCGCGGATGTTGAGCGCGAGCTTGGGCACATAGAGGGCGTCCGTGTCCGCGATGAAGCGGACTCCCTTCACGTTGATCTCGGCCAGGATGACCGTGAGCTGCTCCCGCAGCGCCGCGGCGGTCTCCTCCGGGCACTTGACCAGCAGCTCGCGCAGGGGCTGGCGCACCCGGACGCCGGCATCTTCGCGCAGGTGCAGGGCCAGGCTGATGACCCGGCGCACGCTCGCGGTGCGCTCGAGCAGGCCGGGCTCGGCCCAGCCTTCGGGCGTGACCGGCCAGTCCGCATGGTGGACCGATTCCGGGGCCCCGGGGATCAGCGGGCGCACCGCGTTCTGCCAGATCTCCTCGGTGATGAACGGCACGATGGGCGCCAGGACTTCGACCAGCGTCTTGAGGCCGTTGTGCAGGGCCTGGTAGGCCGCGGCCTTGTCCGCAGCGGCGCCGCTGCGCCAGAAGCGGCGGCGGTTGATGCGCACGTACCAATTGGACACGTCTTCGAGGTACTCGTCGACTTCGCGCACCACCGCGTTGATGGCATAGCCCTCGTAGGCTTTGGTGACCGCGGCGAGCAAGGCGTGGGTGCGCGCCAGGAGCCAGCGGTCGGCCACGGTGCGCGAGGCGGCGGGCACCTCGGCGGCGAGGTCGGGCTTGTCCACCAGCGCGTAGGTCACGAAGAAGACGTAGATGTTCCAGAGGCCGCAGAGCTTGCGGCCCGCCTGCTCGCCGAGGTTGAAGCCGAAGCGCAGGTCCAGGGCCACGGGCTGGCCGCAGTAGAGGTAGCGCATGGGGTCGGCGCCCAGCTTGTCCACGGCTTCGTCGAAGTGGATCATGTAGCCGGTCTTGGAGAACTTGTTGCCCTCCTCAGAGATGACCCGCTCGTGCGCCAGGACCTTCTCGTAAGGGGCGCGGTCGCTGATGGTGACGCCCATGAAGAGCATGGAGTAGAACCACAGCCGGACCTGCTCGCGCATCTCGCAGACCCACTCGATGGGGTACTGCTTCTCCCAAGCGGCGCGGTCCGTGAAATAGCCCATGGTCGAGTAGGGCACGATGCCCGCGTCGAGCCAGCAGTCCCCCACCTCCACGACCCGCGGCACGCTCCGGCCGCACTTGGGACAGCGGATCACGACTTCGTCTATCCAGGATTTATGGAGCTCCGGCAGGGCGTCCACTTTCGCCGGGTCCACGGCCAGGCTGCGCAGCTCCTCGCGCGAGCCGACCACGGTGAGCTCGCCGCAGGAGCAGGAGAAGAAGGGCAGAGGCATGCCCCAGAAGCGCTTGCGGGAGATGCACCAGTCTCCCATGTTCTCGAGCCAGTCGCCCATGAGCTTGCCCAGGTGCTCGGGCATCCAGACCACGGCCGCCGCCGCCTTCTTGAGCCGGGGCTTGATCTCCGCGGTCTTGATGAACCACTCGTCCACCAGACGGAAGATGACCTCGCTCTTGCAGCGCCAGCAGACGGGATAAGGATGGGTGTACATCTCGGCCCGGAGGAGCTTGCCGGATTTCTCGAGCGCTTGGGCCACGTCGTCGGCCACCGCGCCGGCGGCGCGTCCGGTCAGCCAGCCGAAGCCTTTTAGGAAAATGCCGTTGTCGTCCACCGGGCAGATGGCGGCGAGCCCCTGCTCCAGGCCCAGCTCATGATCCTCTTTGCCGCAGCCGGGAGCGATGTGCACGATGCCGGACCCCTCGGTCGCGTCGACCGCAGACCACGGGACGACCTTGTGCTCCACGGTCTTCTGCGGCTCGAAGTCGGGGAAGAAGGTCTCGTAGCGCAGTCCCACCAGCTCCTGGCCCGGGAACATGCGCTCCACCTTGGGCGCATAGGACTTCAGCTTGCCCAGCGCGTCCTTGCAGAGGATGAGGCGGTGCGGCCATTTGGGCGAGGAGACCTCGCAGTACTGCAGGTCCGGGTTGACGGCCGCGGCGGTGTTGGAGGACAGGGTCCACGGTGTCGTGGTCCAGAGCAATAAGTGCCGCTTCGGGTCGTCCTTGAGCGGCAGGTGCACGAACACCGAGAGATGCTGGAGGTCCTGGTGGGACCCGGCCATCTCATGCTCGGAGAGGCTGGTGCCGCAGCGCGGGCACCAGGGCATGGGCAGGGCCTTGCGGGTGAGCCAGCCGTTCTGTTTGCAGAGCTTGAGGAAATGCCAGATGCCGAGGATGTTGCCGTCCGTATGGGTGTAATAGGAGTGGTCCCAGTCCATCCACTGGCCCAGGCGCACGGACTGCTCGGCCTGGATGCGGGAGAACTTCTCGACGCGCTGCCGGCACTTGCGCGAGAAGTTGTCGATGCCGAATCGTTCGATGTCGGGCTTGCCTTTGAAGCCCAGCTCCTTCTCCACCTCGACCTCGAGCCAGAGTCCCTGGCAGTCGAAGCCGTTCTGGTAGCGGCAGGAAAATCCGCGCATGGCCTTGTAGCGGATGAAGGCGTCCTTGAGGGTGCGGCCCCAGGCGTGGTGCACGCCCATGGGGTTGTTGGCCGTGATGGGGCCGTCGACGAAACGGAAGGGCGGCCGATCTCGGCGCAGCTCGCGGAGTCTCTCGAAGCAGCGGTGCTCCTTCCAGAACTCCAGGATGCGCCGGTCGATCTCGGTGTGGCGCGGCAGCGCCGGTACCGTCTTCATCTGCGGGAGGGTATCGCTCATGGGGTCGAAAGGCGCGACGGACGGCGCGGGCCTAAAAAAGTGGTGGGCGGACCGAGATTCGAACTCGGCACCTCCGTGTTATCAGCACGGCGCTCTGCCAAATGAGCTATCCGCCCTAATCCGACTCACCGAAAGGGGCCAGACATTCTACAAAATTTTTCCGGCGGCGCTAGGTGCTTGGTCTTGTCCCGGCCCGGCCATCGGGATTCGTGGTATAATGAAAATATAGGCGCGGTGATGAAATCCATCCTGGTCGTAGACGACGACGCGGACCTGCGTCGGGGGCTGGTGCTCCTGTTGGGAAAGGAGTACGAGATCCTCGAGGCCGGCGACGGCCCGTCCTGCCTGCGCGCCATGGCCGCGTCCTGCCCCCAACTGCTGCTCCTCGACATCGCCATGCCCGGCATGTCGGGCATCGAAGTCCTGCGCAGCGCGCGCGCCGCCTACCCGGCCATGCCCGTGCTCATGCTGACCGCGCAGGCCGACCTCGAACTGGCCCGCCAGGCCCTGGATCTGGGGGCCAGCGCCTACATCACCAAGCCCTTCGACTTCGGGCAGTTGCGCGGCGAGGTCAAACGCCTCCTCGAAGGGCCTTCCCGGGAAGAAAAAGACCACGACTATCGTCCGTGGCGCGTGTCCCCATAAAAGGGACGCCGGTCCAAGGACCCACCTCCCCCTAGGCCCAATAACGGCCTGATTCAGGCCAAAGGGCCGTGATGCTCCCCCCTCCCCCCGTATATAATCATTGACATGAGACCCCTCTCCCGCTACGGCCTGAAGATCATCGCCGCCTTGCTGGCGTACCTTCTGAGCGTGCAGTCTGCCCTGGCCGCGGTGCAGACCGTGCAGGTCCAGACCGGCGCCCTCCCGGTCAACGCCGCGAGCGCGGTCGGCTCCGCCCTCCAGCTTTCCCGCCTGGCTCCGGGCGCCCTGTCGCTGTCCGGCCTGTCCCTGCAGCCTCTCTCCGGGACGTCCCTCTCCGCCGTGCCGACCGTCTCTGCCTCCGGCCTGCGCGCCGCTCCGATCGCCGCTCCGATCGCCGCTCCGATCGTCGCTCCGGTCGCGGCTCCGCAGACTTCCGTCTCTCTCATGCCGGCCCAGGCCGCGGCTCCGGCGTCGGTGTCGGCGGCCGCCGCGCCCACGGCTCCGGCCTCCGAGGCCAGGGTCCCGGTCGCCGAAGCCGTCCGCACGCTCGCCGAGCGGCGGGTGCAGCCCGCGGCCCAAGCGGCGGCCGAGGCCGTGCGGGGCCTGGAGAAAGCCTCCGGCGACGGCGCGAAGGGGACCGCCGAGAGGCAGTTCGGCGTCCTGACCGGCGAGCGGCAGGCCGGAACCTCGCTGGCGGTCGAAGACCCGCTGGCTCTTTCCGAGTCCTTCCGTCTCGGTTCTCTCAGCTCGAATCTCCAGGCTCCGACGCAGGGCGCGCCGGCCGCCAAGGCCGAGGTCCCGGCCGCCGCTCCTCAGGCGAAGGGCTCCTTCATGCAGGTCTTCAAGGACCCGGAGCGCAACCAGTCCTTCTGGCGCTACGTGGTCGGCAACACCATCTTCTCCTTCGGCATCGAGATGTACATGGTCGGTCTGCCCTACCTCGTCTCGGCCTTCACCCAGAACAGCCTGCGCGAGAACCATGACCCGCGCGCCGGCAACGCGGAGACCATGCACGCCCTGGTGCGCGAGAACCGCAGCCTGGTGCGCATCGCGCATTGGGTGGCTCAGGCTTTCAGCTACGCGAGCATCCCCCTCTTCACCCGCAGCACGGACGGCAGCCTGAAGTGGCTGCCGCGCGCCTTCTGGGTCCGCTCCGCGGTGATCGGCGGGGTCGTGGGACTGTTCTTCGCGACCGGGCTCTTCAGCGCCTCGGTGACGCTCTACACCCTCCTGGGCCTGATCGCGGTGCAGTCCTTCTTCCAGGGGCTCAGCGTGACCTTGGAAGGGGTGGGCGTCAACCGCATGCTGGGCGACCAGAGCGTCAGCGATTCGGAGCGCCTGCGGGCCAACGCGATCCTGACCTTCATCTCCTCCGCGGTCGCCATCATCGGCCCGGCCGTCGCCGGGCAGGTCTCGACGGTCAAGGACTTCCTGGGCAAGACCGGGGTGGGCGGGGCCATCATCTACGGCATCTACGCCGCCTGCACCGGCATCGCCGGCCTCATCTACGCCACGGTCAAGATCTTCACGAAGAAGACCGACGCGGCCGCGGGGGCGCCGGCGGCGCCGGCTCGCGAGGCGCTCGGTCTCAAGGGCGTGCTCAAGGACCTGGTCGGCTCCCTCAAGGACGGGATCAAGCTGGTGTTCCAGGACCGCTTCCTGCGCACCTCCCTGATCATGTCCTTGATCTCCTCGCTCTTCTCCGACCCGTTGATCTTCAACGTGCTGCCGGAGTATGTGGAGAACCTCGTCAAGGCCAGCCCGGGAGTGATGGGTGCGGCGCTCAAGCTCCCGGTGGTGGGCTGGTTCCTCAAGGGCATGACCAGCACGCCCATGGGTTTCTTCAGCCTGCTGGTGGTCTTTTCCAGCCTGGGCAGCATCGCCGCCGCCCTGCTCATGGAGCCCATGCGCAGGCTCCTGGGGAAGTTCGGCTTCAAGAGCGAGGAGTCCCTGACCATCCCTCTCTACGCGCTCGCCGCCCTGCAGATCCCGCTGTTCTGGCTGATGATCTCCTTGCCCTCCATGTGGCTGGTCCTGCCCCTCTACGGCCTGCAGGCCTTCCTCGGCAGCTTCGTGGGGATGGTCGTCTCCGGAGTCAACCAGAAGAAGATGGGGTCCTTCACCGGCAACGGGGTCAACAAGGTCCTGGCCGCCGAGTCGTTCCTGGGCATCTTCGCGGCTCTCCTCTCGACTTTCCTCTACGGTTTCGTGCTGACGAACATCCCCATCGCGACGGCCCTCCTGATCGCGGCGGTGGCGACGACGTTCTTCGGCCTCTTCCAGATAGTATCGCCGTGGCTGGCCTTCACGAAGGATCAGCGGCGCCGGGACACGGGACCTTCCGCCAAGTGAGCCCGTCCCCCGGGGACCGGGGGACGCTCAGATCTCGAGGACCTGTCCGGCCTCGGCCGCGTCGAGCCGCAGCGTGGAGCGGCCGGCCTTGAGCCGCTCGCGGCCGGCACCCACGATGCGGTCCACCTCCGCGGCGTCGTAGCGCGCGTCGAGCTCGAAGAGGACCAGGCGGCGCGCCCCGGCCCTGAGGGCGAGGTCGAGGGCGAGCGATGCGGAGCTGTGCCCTTGGAACATCCGGTCCGCCTCCGGAGCGCTCAGGTCGGCGGTGTGGGCCGGGCCGGCCGATTCCGGGCCGGGCCGGCGGGCGAAGTCCTCGTCGCTGTACCGGGCGTCGTGGAGCAGGACGTCGGCGCCGCGCGCCAGGCGCGTCAGCTTCTCGTTGAAGTCGCTCTGCACGTCGTCCGGGTCCTCCAGCTCGTTGTCGGGACAGTAGACCAGGCTGCGGCCGCGGTGGTCCAGGCGGAAGGCCATGGCGGCTCCTGGATGGTTGGCGAACAGGGCGCTCAAGGTGACGTCCGGCCAAAGCTGGAAGGGCCCCTCGCTGAGCTGGTAGAACTGGGCCTGCTGGGCGTTCGTCCCGGGCAGGCAGTTCCCGAAGATGCGGCCCACTTCGGTCATGTCTCCGGGGCCGGCCACGCGCAAAAGGCAGCCTTGCTGCAGCCAGGGGGCCAGGGCGGAGAGCCCGGCTAGGTGGTCCGAGTGGTTGCGGCTGAGCAGGAGCCAGGCTTGGCGGTCCTCCGGCGGCGGGCCCGCCGTGGCGCCGGCCAGGCCGGTCCCCGCGTCGAGGATCACCAGCCGGCGGCCGAACTCCACGCAGACGCAGTAGGAGGCGGCCCCGGGCCCGGCGCTGCGGCAGCCCCAGACCTTGGCCCGGAAGGCGGGCTTCCGGATCTGGCCGGGCGCGCTGAGGGCGGGCACGGCGATGTTGGAGCGCGGCAGCAGACGGGCGATGGTCTCGCGCAGTTTGGCCAGGTCCAGGGGTTTGGTGAAGTACGCCGCCGCGCCTGCGGCCAGCGCCAGCCGGCGGTCCTCGTCGAACTGCTTGCCCGAGCAGATCACGACCGGGATGGAGGCCAGGGCGGGGTCGGAGCGCACGGCCCGGCAAAGGGAGATGCCGTCGATCCCCGGCATCATGATGTCCGCGACCACCAGGCGCGGGCGTCCGCGGCGGATCTTCTCCAGGGCTTCGATGCCGTCGAGGTTCTTCTCCACGCTCAGGCCCCCGTCTTCGGCGATGGTGGCGATGAGGTCCCCGGCGTAGGGGTCGTCATCGAAGATCATCACGTCCATGCGCGGGGCTCCTGGGTCATATCACGGGGTCTTGGCGGAGATTTTGTGCGCGGGCGCAGCGATGGCGCGGCCATCCGAGGCCGCTTTCCCCCTCCTGGGGACAGGGGCCCGGCCCGCGAAACGGATCAGCGTGCGCTTTTCATCCAGGGCGTTGGCCTCAAGCAAGAAATGGCTGGAGGTCCCCTGGACGAGCAGGGTCTGCAGGTCCACGTCCTGGGCCAGGTTCTCGGGCAGTTGGGGAGAACCCATGGCGGCGGCCAACGAGTCGAGATCGTCGGCATAGGACCCGGTCCGGCCGCGGTAGCGCTCCTGAAGGACGGCCAAGGCCGCGAGGTCCATGCCCGCATGGACCTGGAGGTAAGTCTGCCGGACGCGCGGCAGGTAGGAGAACTGCATCCAGAGCAGCACGCCCACGATCAGCGCGGCCGCGCCTGCGGCCAGGGGCAGCACGGGCGGCTGGCGCCAGCGGGCCTTCAGCCAACCCCAGACGCGCTGGGCCGCGGCAACGGCTTCTTCCGGGACCAGCCCCTGGGGCTCGGCCGCGGCGGCGCCGGACGCCGGCGCGGGGGAGGCCCCGGCCTCGGCCGGAGCCAGAGCGGCGAAGGTCCTGACCGGGGCCCAGTTCCAGCGGCTCCTGTAGTTGCGCCGTTCGGGGCAGACCAAAGTGTCGCCGCAGAATCCGCCGAGGCGGGCCAGCTCGGGGCCGGACATCGGGCCGCGGACCCGGGAGTCGACGCGCACGTAGAATCTTGGAGGTTCCTTGGCCTTGCGCAGAGGCAGCCAGTTCTCCCGCCGGTAGCGGGGACGGCCCTCAGGGCAGACCAGCGTCGAATCCTGGGTGCCTTGGGCGGCCAGCTCTTCGAGGGTGTAAGGTCCTCGGATTTCGCGATCGACCCGGGCCCAATAGCGCATCACGGGAGTATAGCCTAGATGCTCCCCGGTTTCAACTGCCGCTAATGTCCCACTCCCACCCCGCCCCCGGAACCGGACCCGGACGCCGGCTGGCCGTCTTGATACTCGTAGGTGGAGGTGCGCTCGGCGGTGACGTCCTGCGAGACCGTGGTGTTGGTGTTGACTGTGTTGTTGTTGTAGGTGGAGTTGCACGCATCCGGATCGGTCCCATTGGCGGTGGCTTGACTGAGGCAGTCCTGGACATCCTGCTGTTCGTACTGCTGGCCCTGGGCCGCTGCGAGTGCGGCGCCCAAGGCCTTGGCCTGGGCCGCCATCTTCATGGCCATCATCAGCATCATGACGCCCATCGCGAGTATCATGATTCCGATGGCGAGGATCGCGACTCCGGCCGCCAGGGTATAGGGATTGCACATGAGCGCGATGCCGATCGCGATGAGGCACAATCCCAAGGCGATGAGGACCATGGAGATCAATTTCAGCATGGCGGCCAGCTTGGCGAGCTGCTTGATCGCGTTCATCGGGTTCTGGTAGTTCTGCGCTTGCCCGGGATCTACGGCTCCGGCCGGCGTGGCCTGCTCCGCGGGCAGGGCGTTGGGATCGCTGAGGAGCCCGGCGGTCCCGCCGCCGTATTCGCCTCCGGTCATAGAGGGGTTCGCCGCGACCGGCGAGTCGATCGTCGAGGCCGTCCCGCCCTGAGTCTGGGTCTGCTCGAAGGCGTCCGCGGCCGTGGTCCTCATTCCCTGTTCGCTGGTCGTCCCGCGCGCCGCCATCACGGACATGTTTCGGGCAAAGCGGAGTTGGGCGAAGGCCCGATTCGCGCGGATGCCGCGGGTCCGTATGGCTGTCGCCGGCTTGACCGAGCGCGACGCGCCCTGCGCGAATTTCCCGGACAGGTGGCCCTTCTGCGCGGGATAGCGCAGCGATCCGCGAGCCCCGGATCCGGTCAGCGCCGAGAAGAGGCTGTGGCCGCCGGAGCCGGAGTTCGAGCCCGAAGGCAGGCCGGTGAGGTTGCTCGCCGCGAGGCCGTTGGGGGTCTGGACCGCGGAGAGGATGTCGCCCCAGGGATTCTCCGCCGGCTTGTCCGCCGTCTTGGCGGCCGGCGTCTGGGATTTTTCTTCCGCGGCGGGCGTCTCGGGTTCGGGCGGGGGCGTCTTATCGAACTGGAACAGGCCATGGCCGGCCTTGGCCGCGAGGTTCAGGCGCTCGTCGCTGGGTCCGCGGTGCACTTGGATCGGATCGGAGATGGGGCCCAGTTCGGCCCTGGGCAACGCCGGCTTGTGCAGGCTCACATAGGAGTAGAGCCCGATGCCGGCCAGGACCGAGGCCATGCCGATCCCGATCAAGGTCTTGCCCACGTAGCTTGCGCTCGCTTGGCCCATCCAGCCGAGGCCGGCGGGCAACGTGGCGGCCGAGCCGGTCGCCCCGACGCTGGCCGCGGCCTGGGCCGCGCCTACGCCACCCTGCGCCGCTGCGGCCGCGACCTGGCCCTCGCCCACGACGGCCTGGAGGCCGGCGGTCCCTGAGCCGCCGGTGGCTCCCGCGAATGGTCCGCCCAAAGGTCGCCCGCCGCCCCAGGCCGCCCCCGCCTTCTTGCGCTCCTTTTCCCTCTTCTTAAGGTCTGGGATGATCGGCGTCGGCGCGTCGGGTTTTTCCTGTCCCTTCCCTTCGGCTGGTCGTTCTTTCATCTGGGCGCCATCCTGAACTGCTCATAGTGTAGCAGAAACCCCATATTTTTTATTACAAGTCCGCAAAAGAACGGCAAAATCTCGTTAAAAAGATGGTAAAGACGCGGATGCGGGCGCCCTCAGAGGCTCTTCAGGGTGAGGTGTATCTTCAGGAAAGGCTCTTTGAACCCCCGGGGCAGCGGCGGGTAGGGAGCCCCGTCCTGGACCGCGCTCAACGCGGCCAGATCGAAAGCCGGGTCCCCGGAGCTCTCCTCGGTGCGCAGATCCGCGAATCGTCCGTTGGGCAGCAAGGAGAAGACCACGACGCACTCGCTGGCTCCCCCCTTGGGCATGCGGCTGGACCATTGCTCCCAAAGGACCTGGCGGATCTGGCTGATGTACCAAGGATAAGGGAAGTTGGGCATGTCCGTGGCGATGCCCGCCTGCCCGGGGGCTCCGCTGGCCGGGGCGCCGGCGGTCGCGGGCTGCGTCGCCGCTGCGGCCGGGGCCGCGGGCTTCTCGTCGGCGACCGGCTCGCTCCAGCCGCGCAGGAGGCTGGGCCTGGGCAGGGGAGCGCCCTTGTGCCGTTGCCGCGCGAATTCGTCGACCTCGGTCTGCGGCTGCAGCGCGGGGGCCGGGCCAATGGCTGCGGCCGCGGTCTCGGCTTGCGGGCTGAGGATGGTGGCGGAAGGCCCCACGAAGTCGATCATGTACACGGGCGTCGAGTTGATTTTCGCGGCGCTGTAGAGCGCCAGGGCCAGGGCGGCTATCCCGATATGGGCGGCCAGGGAATAGCTCAGGTAAGGCTTGAGGTTATCGGAGGCGGCGGCGTTCAAGGCGACGATCTCCTTACGTCGTCGTGAGCGCCGTAAGGAATGGTTTTGGCGCTCACGGCTTGGTCTCGCCGCTCTCCGGGGCGACCCCGATGCCGAGCTTGCCCACCCCTAGGCGCTTGGCCACGTCGAGGACCGCGACCACCTTCTCGACGGGGACGCTGCGGTCCGCTTGGACCAGCAGGGTCTTCTGGGCGGACTTGGGCAGGCGCAGGGTCAGCTCGCGCTCGAGCTTGTCCCAGCGCACGGGCTGGCCTTCGACGAGCACGGCGCCGCCGCGGCTGATCTGGACGTTGACCGTGGTCTCGGCGGCGGCCGGGGCGCCGGACTGCGCCTTGGGCAGCTTGACCGTGAGCTGGGACTGCACCAGGATGGGCGTGAGCACCATGAAGATGATGACCAGGATCAGCGAGATATCGATGAGCGGGATGAGGTTCATCTCCGCGAAGGTCCGGCGCCCGGAGAAGACCTTCACTTGCGGGCCTTCTCGGTGAGGCTGTCGAGCACCTCGTCGCAGGCCCAGTTCAGGTCCTCCCCGAAACGGGCCGCGCGATGGTTGAGGTAGTTGTAGGCGGCCACGGCCGGGATGGCCACGAAGAGGCCCGCGGCGGTGCAGACCAGGGCCTCGGAGATGCCGATGGCGACCACCCCGGGGCCGGCGCCCGCGGCGCTGGCCAGGTCGCGGAAGGCGCGCATGACGCCTACGACCGTCCCGAGCAGGCCGATGAAGGGGGCGACGGTCGCGACCGTGCCCAGCAGCGTGGTCCCCTTCTGGAGGGTAGCCACCGCCCGCTCGACCTCGCGCTCGATGGCGCGCTTGCGCTCGTCGCGGCTGGGCGAGCCGGTGAGGCTGGCCATGAGGATGGGGCCGGCGAGCCCCTGATGGGCCTGGCAGAGCTTGACGGCGTCCGAGAGGTTGCCCGCGGCGACCAGCGAGCGCAGCTTGGCCAGCAAGGCGCGCTCGCCCTCGGTGGCGCGCGCCACGAAGCGCCAGCGCTGCCACATGAGAGCGATGGAGTAGATCGAGAGGCCGATGAGCAGCCAAAGGATCGCCCCTCCGGCGACCAGGATATCCTTGATATTGACGTGAAAGCTCATGGTGAGATTATGTCAAATCCCCTGCCCGTAAGGAAGTGGGCGAATCGCCTCTGTAGAAATTTTTTTAAAGTGTCCGGTCTGCGTTTTTTAGAAATGTCCGCTTTTGGGGTACCCTCATGGGATGGACGACACCGAAGTAATAGGACTGAGCATGCGTGAAATCGACAGATTACGAGTGATTCGAGATGTTCTGGACAGGCGAATTCTTCAAAAGGAGGCAGCAGAACAGCTCCATCGCAGCACACGCCAGGTGAGGCGGCTGTGCCGCCACGTAGCGGCCCAAGGAACGCGAGGGATACGGCACGGGCTGCGCGGCAGGCCGTCGAACCACCAGCTGGCCACAGGACTGCGGGAGCGCCCCCCAGCGAGCGAGCGGTAATCGGCAGGATGGGAATCTGGTCTCGCGGAGGTATTGCGTCTACCCGGCCGCCGGCGCCGGTTCAACCACGAGCTCGATGTCCTCCGGGAATATCCGCAGGCGCCGAGATGGCGCTACGGCCGGGGCTTGGGCTTGACCACGAACTTGGTCGAGCCGATGGTCGCGCCGCTTTCAGAGACGATCTCCACCCTCCAGGCGCCGGGGTAGACATGATCGACGGCCCACCAGCGCGCGGCCTTAAGCTTGACCGCGGCCGTGTAGCGATGCACCTCCCGGCCGTTGACGTACCACACGAACGAAATCTTGGCCGGCGGGTGGTCCATGATTATCCATGCCCAGCAGTATGCCTCGGAGCCGGCCTGGAAGGCCCCGACCTGGCCCTGGGGCTGGCGATGCTCCACGCGCGCGGCCGACATGGTCCTATTCGCCCTGACCGGGCGCTTGGCCGAGACCGGATGCGCCGCGGCAGCCGGTGGCGGGGCAGGGGCCGGGGCCGGAGGCGTGGAGACCGCGGGTGGGGCGGGCGGCTGCGCCGCTGGCGCGGCGGGCGCCGCCGCCGCGGAGCTGACCAGGATCGTCTCAGACGAGACCGCGGAGGTGGAGAAGCTCACGGCCGCCTCGGCCGAAACCACGACGGCCGCCGAGGTGGAAACGCTCACGACAGCCTGCGACGATACCGCGACGGCCACGGCCGCGGAGGTGGAGACGCTGACAGCGGTCGGCTCCGCCTTGAGCAGGACCGGCGCCAGGCGCTTGCCGGGCACGCGCTCCTCGCCCCAGCGCAGCGTCAGGCTCGCCCGCTGGGCCACGCCCAGGTCGCCGTAGGGAGCGAAGCCGTAATCCAACGAGGCGTCCTTCCAGCTCCAGCCAGCTCCGGCCGTCAGGCCCAGGCCCGCGTTGTTGCGGCTCGAAAATCCCAGCCGGAGGGACAGGACCTTGGCCAGCACTATCTCCCCGCCCGCGGCGAACAGCACCCCCTGCCCGCTCTGCTGCGTCAGGTCGAACGACAGCGTGTCCTTAGTCCCCTTCGCGTCGAAGGCATAGCCCGCGCCCATGCGCAGGTTGAGCGGCAGGTCCTCGGCCGGGCCCTGGAATTTGACCTTGGGACCCATGTTCTGCAGCGCCGCGCCGAAGGTGAGCCCCCGGATATCCGGCGACGCGTAGAGCGCCCCGATGTCGAAGGCGAAGTCGGTGGCGGCGACGTCAGCGATGTTCTCGTGGATGTACTTCATGCCCAGCCCCAGGCTCAAGGACTGGCCCAAAGTCCGGCCGTAGCCCGCGCTCAAGGCCATGTCGCTGAGGCTGGTGGCGCCCAGACCCGTCCCGTTCGGGTTGGAGAGCGTACTCTGCGCAATGGCTCCCGAGTTGAGCATGTTGAGGCTCGCGCCCCAGCCCTGCGGCGCGACGAAGGCCGCGTACTCCTGCATAAGCCCGGCCACGTACTGGTCGTGCATGAAGGTGGCCCTGTAACGCCGGATGAACCCCAGGCCCGCCGGGTTGTAGAGCAGGGCGTTCTCGTCCGAGGCCAGCGCCGTGTAGGCGCCGCCCATGCCCACCGGCCGAGCATTGGCGTCGAGGAACAGGAAATCGAAGGGCTGCGCCCCCGCGTTGGCCGTGGCGGCGCGACCGGGCCGCGCCCCGACGAGCAGGGCGAAGAGAACGGCCGCGGCCAACGCTCTGAGTTTCATTATCTGATTATGAGGAGCTTCTTGGTGACGCTCGGCTGTCCGGGGGTCTTGAGCACCGCCAGGTAGAGCCCCGTGGCCAAGGCGTGTCCGCTATTGTTGCACGCGTCCCATTGGATCTTGCCCGCGGAATTATCCGACCCGAACGACGCCACCTCCTGCCCGCTTACGTTATAGATATTGATGGTCACGGACTGCGGCAGCTGGTCGAAGATGATCCCGGAGGTGTCGTCGCCAGCCGAGTAAGGCTTGCCTTGGTCCGGGTTGCTGCCGTTGGGCTTGTAGGGCACCGGGTAGACGCGCGCCTGGCTGAGGTCCGCGCTGACCGAGCTCGCGCTGCCGAAGGCGCTGAAAATGGAGAGATGCCAGACTGTCCCGGCCACGACCTTGCGAACCGTGTCCACCCAGGAGCCCGCCACCAGCTCCCATTGCCCCGCCGTCTCGTCGATCGTGTAAAGCTGCAAGGTGCCCACGATAACGGGCGGCGAGGTCCCGTCCACGAAGCCGGGATGGGCCGAGTCCGAGTACGGCACCATCACCGTGACCGGCGAAGACAGCGTCTGCGTCGAGCGGACGCCGTCCACGGCGAGGATGAATTCGGTCAAGGACTCCGTAGAACCCTGCATTCCCGCGGGAGCGCCGGCCGCCGCGATCAAAGCGGTGGTATTGCTCATGAGCGGACGCTGCAGCAGCGTTTCCGAGAGTATCCAGGTCATGGTGGCGCCCAGCAGGCTCCAGGGGATTGTGAGCTGTGTCTGGCCGTTGGTCCCCACCAGCGTGTTGGTGGAGGCGCCGCTGAGGTATGAGGTGATCGCCGGCGTGGCCACGGTCATGGTGCTCGAAAAGGCCTGGCCGGCCGAGTCCGAGGCCTCCAGGTAGCGGGAATACGCCGTGGCCGAGGAAAGGTTGGTTTCCAGGTAATACGTGGCGGAGCCTGAAAGGGATTTCACCAGACTGCCGCTGGCCGTGAAGAGATAGAAGTCGTCCGCCTGCCCGCCGGAGGACGTCCAGATCCAGCGTATCGTGTTGCTGGAAATAGTGACGCCGGAAAGGACCGGGGCGCCGGGCTCCTGCGGGTTATTGAAGACCCAATTGACCACGTTGCCGCCGTTAAGGGATGAGGGGGTCGCAATGGCAAAGCCGCCGCCCGAGTTGATGTCCTTGGGGTTGGCGTAGGAGACGCTGTTGGAGCCGGTATTGGCCAGGTAGGCGAAGACGCCGGGCGTCGTGGAGCGCAGGCCGACAAGATCGCCGGAGACGCCGGCCAAGGTCAGGGCGCCCGTCACGGTCTGCGTGGCGCCGGCGGGCAGGTCGAGGAACTTGCCGGGGGTGACGCAGGCCAGGTTGTAGAAGGTGGTGAAGCCGGAGAGCGTGGAAGTCGTGCCCGCGGCTCCGGCGAAGGTCACGGTGGAGGTACCGGCGATGAAGCTGCCTCCGGAGAGGCTCCAGTTTCCGGTCAAGCAGATGTTGGAGGGGCCGGCTGATAGCGCGCCTTTGTTGACCGCCACGCTGCCGTCCACGTTGAGGCGCGCGGCGGCGTTGTGGATGGCCACCGTGCCTCCGTTGACCACGTAGAAGGCGGCATGCGCCGGGCCGGGGCAGGCGGCCAGGCAGAAGAGGGCCGCGAGGAGGCGCAGACCGGCCCGCGCGCCGTAGCGCGCCCGGCTCCGATTTCCCCGCGTCCTGCCGAAGAATCGCATCAGCATTTTTTATTTAATGATCAATTCACGGGCCTCGACGCACGCCCCTCAACGCACACAACGGACACAGTTGAAGCCGTTGGTCTTGCCGTTGAAGTTCACGAGCCATGCGAAGCTCGGGATAACTTCAATCAAGCGGCGGCGAAAAGAATTACAGAAAATTGCAATATATTTTTTTATGGGAATTTATTGATTACCATTGCCATTCGAGCACTGCTCATCTTGGCTCGGGTCTATGTTGTAGTCGCAAGATATGCAGTCGGCAGATCCTGGGTACGAATAATAGTAGCCCGGACACGCAAAACAAGCGTCTGCGGTGGAGGACCCCGTAAACGGGTTATACGTCTCCTCCGGACACGCTGTGCAAGCGGTTTGTGCCCTGGTGTCCTGGTAGTATCCAGCGGGGCACGCTAAGCAAGACGAAGCGTAAGGAGCTCCCGTATATGGCTGATACGTTCCAGTTTGGCACGATGAGCAGCTGGCAGATCCCAGAGTCGAGTAGTATCCAACGGGGCACACTAAGCAAGAAGCAGTTCCCGTCGATGGCTGATACGTTCCAGGGGGGCACTCTGTGCAATTGGTAGTTCCCGCTGCCGCATACGTTCCAATGCCGCACGATGTGCAACTGGGTTCTCCCCCAGCGGGGCACGATTGGCTACAACTGGCAGCTCCCGCATTCGAAGACCATGTAGAGGAGCACCTTAAGCAAGAGGTAGAGTCAGCAACTCCCGTAAATGGCTGATACGTTCCAGCGGGGCACAATGTGCAATTGGTAGTTCCCGCTGCCGCATACGTTCCAGCGGGGCAATTTGTGCAACTGGTATCTCCCCCAGCGGGGCACGATTGGCTACTATTGGCCTCAGCTATCAATCGTGTGCTTAATCCTTTAGCGCTCGCCGCAGAGTAGGCAAACAGCAGAGCGACGGCAATCAGGTTCTTCATCAGTAGTAGTTGCTTCCGCCCAAGAAACCCCAATAGGAAGACCCATCATAAAAGACTGTAATAATGTCTGTCCGGTTGTGAGTGGTCGTCAGTGTTGGGGGAGTTCCACCAGCCCACTTGGTGGCTAGGGGCCACGTGACAGTGCGGCTCCCAGTGCCATCCTGCGTCAGAAATAGGGTTATCGTCTGGCCTGCCATTGCACCAGAGTATGTTAACGTGGTGCTATTGTTCAGCGTTATCATGAAGATGGTCCCCGATGACCAATTTACCGTGAGGTTACTACCGCTACTCCCAGTTGTAATAGTTTCTACTAAAACTTTAATAGTTTCTGTTCCTGAAATGACTGCGTTGTTGAACGTAGCCGACGAGGCGAAGGTCGGCGAGCCCGTGACCGTCTGGCTCGAGTTGAGAAGCAGGGTGTTGCCCCCGTGCAGATAGGCCGTCGTCTGCTTCGTGCCGTCCGGAAAGATGAATTCAGCGGCCGAGATCGTCGAGGTCGGGGCGTTGAAGACCGCCGCCCCCGACATGTTGATCCCCGAGCTTACGCTCAGGCTGTAGATGTTCGCACCATTGGCGCTGAAAGTCACGGACGAGGCGAAGGTCGGTGAGCCCGTGACCGTCTGGCTCGAGTTGAGAAGCAGGGTGTTGCCCCCGTGCAGATAGGCCGTCGTCTGCTTCGTGCCGTCCGGAAAGATGAATTCAGCGGCCGAGATCGTCGAGGTCGGGG
>Ga0118677_10001383_pt1 | contig 51591 bp, 42 predicted proteins | sample AliMusrvi5mmetaG_FD_86154 | JGI IMG/M metagenome (GOLD analysis project Ga0118677, IMG submission 86154) | reverse complement strand
CTTCTGATGGGCAGATTGAGTCAGACAACCTGAGAGTGGACTGAGATTCTACTGTGTCTTTCAGTGTCGGGAATTAGAGTTATGAAACTGTTTGACAAGGACAGGTAGTAGACAGCAGGTTCTTGGGATTTGCGTTGTTGCAGCTTGTGGTGACGTTGGAAAGTGTGTAGCCGTCATCCACCCACCTGCTGCTGGAGGAATTCCACTTATATATCTCATTTGCGGAACAGTTTGAAGAATTATTGCTGTTGTTGCTGCTGTAACATACTCTCATCGTTGAATATGTCGAAGACGGGTCATAATCTCCGGCTGTACCGGGTACGGTGTCGCTCATACTGGTCGATGTGTCGATTATGATGAGAACATTGGGGTTGATGACTGATGTTATACCACCGTAGATCCAGGTGTCACCCGGATATTGATCGCAGGATGCCGCAAAAGCCGAGCCTGTCGCGCATACCATCGTAAAGGAATATAAAATTAACACCGTAATCAACTGCTTCATACATCACCTCCACATCCGGAAACGTGTAACGAATAGCCTTCTTTACTATTTGCCCTTTACAGCGCTGAAATTAAGCCAGTTACCAACTGCCCATTCAGTCGGTTCGGACGTTTCACCACAGGAGCTCCCCTGTACAAAATGACCATTCCATCTGCCGCTCTTCCTGAAACTGTCCTGTGCCGCTTTGCAATTTATGGAATCCAGCTCTTCTTTCAGGCCAGGGTACCAGACGGGATTGCGTCGATTATGAAAATAGATGGCATTTGTCCTGAATGACCCGTTATAAACCACCGCGGGATTGTAGGCTTGACGGGTAAAGAGACTCTCCGGGCTGTTCTCGGCCATGAGTCCGGAAACGGTTGTCAGCAGTATAAGGACCGTCAGTATCGTCGCAAGAACTGTTTTTTTCATAGAATCTCCATGCCGTTTACGATCATTCGCACGGTCTGCTTCTCTGATACAGATTTCCTGCCAGGGAAGTTGTTTTGGCGTTGTTTGGGCCATTGCCGGTAATTTCAATTTCATAGATGTTGTAGTAATTGCTGGAATCGGCATCACTGCCGCTGCCGGCAGGAGCGCCTCCCAGGCAGCCAACGTTGGAGACAGTATACGTGACCGCCTCTCCGGTTGTAGGCAGATTAGTTGTAAATGTTCTGGTATCGCCTTTTTGAGCCAGATCGCTTCGGAGATAAACGTTCACTTCGCTATCGCTTGTTTTCAATAACTCAAAAGCATAGTCATTGACATAGAACGCCCTCTGATTGTTTCGATAGTTTCCGGCAATCTGCAAGTCGGTGGTGGATGTTGACAGTAACGTTGCCCCGAGAACAGTCAGCAGCAGCAGCATGACCAGTACTATAATCAGAGCCGCTCCGCGCTCGTTGGCACATGACGGCTGTACAGGCGGCAGCGTGTCAGTGCATGCCGTATCAATGTGCTCCGCGCACGTCACCGGTAATTCCTCAATTTTACAAAAGTCACCAGCTCGCGCGTTTTAATGCTGTTATCCGTTCCGGATTTTTTGGTTGTCATGCCGGTAACAGTCACCCGGAGAGCGGATATTTTTTTGACATCATCATCGCTCAGTACGCTTGCATCTGTTTTAGGATCCGTATTTACTCCACTAAGATAATAGGTAAAGCGGATGTTGTTGATTCCTTGCGCAATGACATCCGAGTTTCTCATGAGACATGGAGAGAGATCACAGCCGAGACTTGTATCGGTGCGGTCAATACGGTACCGGATTGTCACCGGAAAAGTTGTGGCCACTTTTAAAACCATATCTCCCAAAACAGGGACATTGGGATATGTCGGCAGTGGTGATAAGGCCAGGTGTCCCGCTGTCGTTGACGAGATCACAGAAAAAACACCACCTATCTGTGTCTTGGTTGTAGGGCGCAAAACGACGGCGGCAGTACCGACTGGCATATTGACGGGGAGATTTGCCGCGGGAGTAACAACAAATTTTTCACTCTGTTCGGACAAAAGCTGCGATATCGTAACTCTTGTCAAATCTATGGGAGTGGTTCGGATGCTGATGGTAGAATAGTTGCTCATTGTTTTCGTAACGGGAGGGGTAACAAACAGTCCTGCCATGCGTATGTCTCTGCTCAAACGATCCATGGCAATACGGACGTTCTGCTGTACATCAATAACCTCGTCACGGGAATATGCCGTTTTAAGGTGGGTAATATACAGGGAGTAGACAGCTCCGGAAAAGATTCCGAAGATCACCATCACAACCAGTAATTCCACCAGGGAGAACCCGTATTGATCTCTGCGTTGCGAATACATCCCGATCACTCCAGATACCGGTAGACTGCGGTTTGCAAGGGGGCTCCGTCATCAGGCACGGTAGACACACTGATATTTATTTGAAGTAATGCGGGAAGTTGAGTTGCAGAGCATTTCGCATTATACGTACCCGCGCCCGAAACTGTCAGATAATTTGCGGTACCGGTCACGGGACCGGTCATGTTCAGGTTATAGTCGGTAAGTGTGCTTGGACAGAGAGCGACTACGTCATCAGATTTCATGGAAAGCAGATCTTCGACAGTCTGCTGGGCCAGCGCCGTTTTCGTCGTCAACCGGTTTGCATTTGTATTTGCTCTCATTGATGCACTGATCATGCTCAAAGTGGTAATTACACCAACGGTCATTATCAACATGGCAATCAGCATTTCGATCATGGTAAAGCCCTGCTGGTTTTGAATGGATGGGGCTGATGTCATTGTATATCCACTTTTAAAGTCGTTGAATGCGTCTTTTGTGAAGCTAGTGGTTATGGATGCTATTTCTTCTCAAAGGGAGCGCATCTGCTTTCCGCATCTTGAAATTCTTTCATAGCAGTTTCTGAATCTTTCGGGGTCGGATACCCTGACAGTATCTGCTCCATGCATTTCTCGTAGCTTATCGGCATTTCTTCAGGCTTTATTACTATGTGCCCGGTCTCAGGCACGTCGGGGGAATCATAGCCGGGTAAAACAGGTTTTTCCGGTCGTGGAGCGAGCGCTTTCGCAGCAGTCTTCAATGTCCGTTTCGGAATTATTACAGGGAGAGGCCTGAATCGGGTCCGCGCAATCTTTTTCCTCGCCTTGTCCGATGCAGGCATATTCTCATCCAGAATATCCATGTGGGGCGTATCTGAAAAATACGGTGTACCGTCCTCGGTTTTCCAGCTGTAAATCATGGTTTCCGGTATAGGTTGTTCTATGTCGGGCGCGGGACTGTTTGCCACCGGTTGATTTGTCGTTACTTCGCCATTGACCGGTACTGGTTTGTCTTGGTTCTTGTCTGACGATTTCGAAGCCGAACCGTTATCATCCTTGGGCACCCTCTGCCTACTCTTTTCCTCCTGCGGTGCCTTTTTCCCGCCAATAGTATGCCCGTTTCTCTTGAATGTCACACCATGATCGTTTAACATGGGGCCGGATGTATGACAACTCTTGCATCCCACCCCGAACTTTTGGGTATATGCGGGAATAGCCCACCCATTAACCGCCGTCAGTAACATGACAGCAATTACCTTGAATACGGTTGACGATACGATTGTTGATTTTACCATATAAACCCCATATCCAAGGCGTTTTTTACACTGAAAGCCTCAGCGACGCCAATTGTAATCTGATATCATCTAAAATGCACTAATGTTTTGACGGTTATCCTGCTATGAAATTGGCGCCATGAACTTCTCTGTTACCGATAAACGCAAGCGTTGGACCATTTTCGCCACCCTGGCGTTGATGTATATCCTCGTCTATTTTTATCGGGTTTCGCTGGCGGTGGTTGCCGGCGATATTTCTCGCGAATTGCATCTGACGCCGGAACAGCTCGGCTCACTCTCCGGGGTGCTGTTCTATGTTTATGCCGCCGCTCAGATCCCTCTGGGGCCGATGATCGATCGTCTCGGTAGCCGGGTGGTGATCAGCGGCTGCGGCGTATTGACCACGCTTGGTGGCATTCTCTTTTCGCAGGCCGATACTCTTGCCATTGCGATGGTCGCCAGGGTGTTTATCGGCATCGGTACTGCGTCCGTGTTGATGGCGACCTTTACGCTCTTCAGTCACTGGTTCAGCAAGCAGGAGTTCGGGCGGGTCTCCGGCTTCATGGTGGCACTCGGGAACCTTGGTAATCTCGGGGCGACGGCGCCTTTGGCGTTTGCCGTCGGGCTCTTCGGCTGGCGGAACTCTTTTCTGGCCGTCGGCATCGTCCAGGCAGTGGTGACGCTGCTGGTTTTCTGCAAGGTCCAGGACAAGCCGGATGAAAACGCTGCCCAGGAGAATGGAACTCCCCCCAGGGCGTCATTGATGGCGGCGTGGGGCGATATTTTCGGAACGCGCGATTTCTGGCTTCTGGGGGGGATTGCCTTCTTCTGGTACGGCAATTACCTGGCATTGCAGGCGCTATGGGGAGGGCCGTATTTGATGGAGGTGCTGCATCTCTCCCGGCAGGTAACCGGCAGTATGCTGATGTTCACCTCTATCGGGTTTATCGTCGGCAGTTCGCTGGTCGATACGGTTGCCCGGCGCTTTTTCAGGTCCTACAAGAAAACCCTGGTGGCTGGCCAGTTGGTGCTGCTGTTGTTCATGACGGCATTTCAGGGGTGGGCGGAAATCATTCCGCGGCCGTTGCTGGCGGGGGTCTTCTTTGTTATCGGCCTTGCCGTTTCCAGCGGCGTGATGATTTATCCGATTATCCGCTCCATGTTTCCGGTCGGCATCGTCGGTACGGCGTTAACGTCGCTGAATTTCTATGTATTGATGGGGGCCGCGGTAACGCAGCAGGTGATGGGGATCATTCTGGGATCACACGGACCTGTGGCCGGTGGCATGTCGGCTGCGGCACTTCATACGGCGTTCATGTTTCCGATAGCGGGGTTGGCGTTTGCCATCCTTCTCTACTCCCGAGCTCGGGAATACGGCAACCTGTAGATACGGTCTATTCCAGTTCTTCGCCAACCTCTTCCATCTCGCGCGTTATCTCCCGCAGCGCGGCGTCCTTGCGCCGAAAAAACGTTACCAGCCAGTAGCAGATAAAGTAGGCGGCCACCGCAGCCAGAAATCCGATGATGGAACTCCCCAGCAGGATGGACTTGGCGTAGGGCTGGAGAGAGTGCCAGTCAAGGTTTGTGAAGGTGAGCGGTTTGGCTGATTTTCCCCGCAGGAACCGTCCCAGATTATAGCTGGCCACCAGCACCGGAACCATTGTCAGCGGGGTATTGATCCAGGCGCCGGTAATGCAGGTCAGCTTGTTGAGGCGAAGGAGGAAGGCCAATGCGATTGCCATTGGCGTGTGCAAACCGAAAAATGGGGTGAAGCTGATAAAAACTCCCACGGCGAAGCCGGCGGAAATGTGCCCGGGATGGGCATCCAGTGAAAGGATCTTTTTGAATTTTTGTTTGAGTGTGTCGATAGACATCATAGCGGTCCCAGTGTCGGCAACTTTACGGTGACGGAGGGTATTTTGTCAACCGAATAGGCTTCACGATCGGGTTCATCTCTGATATATTGCGGGGGGATGAGCGGTGAAGGATGAGGGATGAATTCAAAATTATATAAAGCATGAGAGGAAACGACAGTATGAGCAAAACAACTATCGGCGTTATTGGCGGCAGTGGCCTGTATGATATGGAAGGGTTGGAGCGGGTTGAACGGATTACGATTGAAACCCCCTTCGGTGCTCCTTCCGACGAGTATGTCACCGGAGTGCTGAATGGGGTAAAGATGGTCTTTCTTCCCCGCCATGGCCGGGGTCACCGACTGCTCCCGTCCGAGGTCAACTACCGCGCCAACATCTACGGCATGAAGACGCTCGGCGTGGAGCGGATTATTTCCGTCTCGGCGGTGGGAAGTCTGAAAGATGCCATAGCACCGGGCCATATCGTGATTCCGGATCAGTTTTTCGACCGTACCAAGGGGATCAGGAAGGATACCTTTTTCGGCGATGGGATTGTCGCTCATGTCGGCTTCGCCGATCCGGTCTGCGGCACTCTTTCCGACACCCTATTTGCCGCTGCCCAGCAGGCCGGAGCAACAACGCACAAGGGTGGCACGTACATCTGCATGGAAGGGCCGGCCTTTTCGACCCGTTCCGAATCATTTTCCTATCTGGCTCTGGGGGCCTCGGTTATCGGCATGACCAACCTGACCGAAGCCAAGCTTGCGCGGGAGGCCGAGATCTGCTACGGAATCATCGCGCTGTCAACCGATTATGACTGCTGGCACGATTCTCACGAGGATGTGACGGTCGAAGCGATTATCCGGATCATTCATCAAAATGTGGCCATGGCAAAAAACATTATCCGTCATGCTGTGGCCGAAATTGCCGCTGAACGGACCTGCTCCTGCGGCAGCGCCATGCAGTATGCCGTAATCACCGACCGTGCCGCCATCCCCGCAGATACCAAAGAAAAGGTGGCGCTGCTTGTCGGGAAGTATTTGTAACCGGTAGGTTACCGTAGCGGTCGATAAAAGTTTGCCGCATTATCGAACAGCACCGCCCGCGCCGCTTCGTCCCCCAGTGTTTCAGCTACCAGCAGAAAATCGCTGTCCGCGTAGGGGCGCGGCGCACGGGTAGAGGGGAGATCGGTGCCGAACATCAAAGCCTGAGGATTGGCTGCATGGAGCTGTTTGAGCGCGTCCGGCACATCGAAATCCACCCGGCCGAAACCGGTTGCCTTGACACGTACCCCGCATCCGGCCAGCTTGAGCAGCGTCCCGAAACCCTCCCGTGCCAACCCCAGATGGTCGATACTGACTGCCGGAAGAGCGGTCAGCGTCTCAACCAATCCGGCCAGTTCCCGCGAATCCACATACAGCTCCACATGCCAGCCGGCCAGTTCATGTACCCGCCGTGCCATCGTGTCCAGATGCCGCACGTCTTCCGATCCGCCCCGCTTGAGGTTGAAGCGTACGGCCCGAACTCCCGCTCCGTCCAACTCCAGAATTTCAGCGTCGGTAGCCGTTGTGGGAAGCTGGGTGACTCCGACAAAGCCGGGGCCGAGGGTACGAAGGGCATCCAGCAGATAACTCTGGTCAAAGGACTGGAATGACCCGGAAACAATCGCGCCGCCGCGCAGGTCATATGCGGAAACGTGCGTCAGGTAATCGCTGCAGGTCAGATCGTCCGGCAGGTAGCCGTTGTTGGGGGTCAGCGGAAACCTGCGGTCGATAATATGGAAATGACTGTCGAAAAGTGGAAAATGCATGAGGCATGTGTTATCGGGCATTCGGGACTGCTCCTCCCATCGTGTCGGTGTCCGTATTATAGCAATCGCGGTGGTATTGGCAATCGTATTGTGTTTTATTGATCTTCTGCTATGCTATGGCAGATTTTCGCTTTGAAGGGAGTTAAATAGTATGCTTACATTTGAACGGGCCCGTCAGGTTATTCTCGAACAGATCATTCCGGTCGGAGTCGAACAGGTCGGATTACTTGATTCCGTTGGTCAGGTACTGGCACAGGACATGATTGCTCCGTGGGATATGCCGCTTTGGGACAATTCGGCCATGGATGGCTATGCGATCCGGAGTGCCGATTGTAACCAGCCGCTCTGCCGGCTGAGAGTAACCGGCTTTCTGCCGGCCGGAGCCAAGGCTGAAGGTATTGGCGTTGAACAGGGGTGTGCCGTGCGGATCATGACCGGCGCGCCGACACCCTCCGGGTGTGATGCGGTTGTACCGGTCGAGGAAACCGACGATGGTCATCTGGAGGTGACGCTGCAGCAGTCGGTAACAAAGGGGCAGCATATCCGCGTACGTGGCGAAGATGTGATGTCCGGCGCCGTTTTCGTGCATGCCGGGGCGATTATCCGGGCGCCCGAAATAAATATTCTGGCAAACTTCGGTATCGCACAGGTTCCGGTCTATCGCCGGCCGGTTGTGGCGATTCTTTCTACCGGAGACGAACTGATCGAACTGGGGCGGAGCCCCGGTCCGGGAGAAATCGTCAACAGCAATATGCTTTCATTGGCTGCCGCCGTTCGGGAGACAGGATGTGTCCCCCGTCTCCTCGGTATCGCTCGTGACACCGAGGAGAGTCATATTGAAAAACTGCGGGAAGGGTTGAAAGCCGATGTCCTGATCACTTCTGCCGGAGTTTCGGCTGGAGATTGCGATCTGGTGCGGGGGATACTGGAGAAAATGGGCGCGGAACGGATCTTTTGGAAAGTCGGAGTAAAGCCGGGAGGGCCGACCGCTTTTGCCATGTTCGGAGCAACGCCGGTCTTTTCGCTGCCGGGAAACCCGGTCTCAACCATGATCACGTTCGAGGAATTTGTTCGCCCCGCGCTGCTGAAGATGCAGGGGCATCAGCGAGTGTTGCGCCCACTGTTCAAGGCGATCCTGCGGGAGGAAATAACCAAAAAACCGGGCAAGATCCAGATTGTCCGGATAAAGCTGGAGTATGAAGAGGGACGCTGGTTTGCCGGTTCGGCCGGTAATCAGCAGACCGCCATTTTGAAAACCATGGTTGACGCCCAGGCGCTTGCCGTCCTGCCGGCCGAGAGCTGCTACTTTGCCGCAGGCGATGAGGTTGATGTCCATTTTTACGGAAACTATTGCGACCTTACGGAGGCGGCACGATGAAAGATTACCTGGGTGCCCACATGTCCATCTCGGGGGGGCTGCACTTCGCCATTGACCGGGCTGTCGCAGCCGGCTGCAATGTTCTTCAGGTATTTACCCGCAACTCCAACCAGTGGCGCGGCAAACCGGTCAGCGAGGCCGATGTCGTTCTGTTTCGCAGTAAGCTTGCTGCTTCCGGTTTGCATGAGGTCATTTCCCACGATATCTACCTGATCAATCTGGCCGCCCCACCGGGGGAAACTCGCGACAAAAGTCTGGCGGCATTTCGCGATGAGCTGGAAACCTGTGTGCGGCTGGGCATCGACAAGATTGTTATGCACCCTGGATCGCACCTGGCTGACTCTCCCCAGAGCGGCCTGGCACGGGTTGTTGCGGCATTTGACCAGCTTTTCGGAGAGGTCCCCCGGTTCGAGGGGAAGGTGCTGTTGGAGACAACGGCGGGGCAAGGGAGTAACCTGGGGAGGACGTTTGAAGAGTTGGGTGCGATAATCGCCGGTTCACGGTTCCCGGAAAAATTCGGGGTCTGCTTCGATACGTGCCATACCTTTGCAGCCGGGTACGACACCGCCACCCAAGAGGGGTATCATGACACAATGGCGCAGTTCGACCGGATCATCGGCCTTGACCGGCTGCACTGTTTTCACTTCAACGATTCCAAAAAGGGGCTCGGTTCACGGGTCGACCGGCATGATCATATCGGGCAGGGGGCGCTGGGGTTGAATCCGTTCCGTTTCATCCTGAATGATCCCCGTTTTGCCACGGTGCCGAAAATTCTGGAGACCCCGAAAGGGGACAACGACGAGATGGACGCCGTAAATCTGGCGCTGTTGCGGAGTCTGGTCAGCTGAGCTGCCGGTATGGATGTTAGTTGGTATCTACAGCAACTTCCTTAAATACTGCCCCGTGTACGATCTGGTTACCCTGGCTACCTGCTCCGGGGTGCCGGTCGCGATGATCTCTCCCCCCCGGTCGCCCCCTTCCGGCCCCAGGTCGATGACCCAGTCGGCTGTCTTGATCACGTCAAGATTATGCTCGATGATCACGATGGTATTTCCCGAATCGACCAGCCGTTGAATTACCTCCAGCAGTTTGGCGATATCATGGAAATGCAGGCCGGTGGTCGGTTCGTCAAGGATATAAATAGTCCGGCCGGTGGCGCGTTTGGACAGCTCCTTGGCCAGCTTGACCCGCTGGGCTTCACCCCCCGAGAGGGTGGTGGCCGCCTGCCCCAGCTTGATATAACCGAGCCCGACCTCTTCCAGCGTGGCCAGTTTGTTCTTGATACGAGGAATGGCTCCCATGAATTCCAGCGCCTGCGAGACGGTCATATCGAGCACTTCAGCAATCGATTTCCCCTTGAAATGTACCTCCAGAGTTTCGCGGTTGTAGCGGGCCCCTTTGCAGACTTCGCATTCCACGTAGACATCCGGCAGGAAGTGCATCTCGATCTTGATGATGCCGTCGCCGGAGCACGCCTCACAGCGCCCCCCCTTGACGTTGAATGAGTAGCGTCCCGGCTTGTAACCGCGCAGCTTGGATTCGGGGAGGTTGGAGAACAGGTCGCGGATATCGCTGAATACGGCGGTATAGGTGGCCGGGTTGGAGCGCCGGGCGCGACCGATGGGAGACTGGTCGATGTTGATGACCTTGTCGAGAAACTCCAGTCCCCGCACGTCCCGCACGGCGCCGGCCTTTTCGCGGCTCCGGTAGAGACGTTGTCCCAACACCTTGTGCAGAGTGTCGATAATCAGGGTTGACTTGCCGGAACCGGAAACGCCGGTCACGCAGGTCATGACGCCGAGCGGGATATCGACGGTGACATCCTTTAAATTGTTCTCGGATGCGCCGACAATGCGGAGTGACTTCTCCCCCGTGCGTCGTTTCTTCGGAACGGCGATGGAGAGCTCGCCCGAGAGGTAGCGCCCGGTCAGTGACGCCGGGTTATTCATAACCATGGCAGGAGTCCCCTGGGCCACGACTTCGCCGCCATGTACTCCGGCGCCCGGTCCCATGTCGATCAGATGATCGGCCTCCAGGATGGTTTCTTCATCATGTTCCACCACCAGCACCGTGTTGCCGATGTCGCGCAACCGTTTGAGCGTGCCGAGCAAGCGGGCGTTGTCCCTCTGATGCAGGCCGATGGAGGGTTCATCCAGGATATACAGCACGCCGACCAGGCTTGAACCGATCTGGGTTGCCAGGCGGATGCGCTGCCCCTCGCCCCCGGAGAGGGTGCCGGAGGTGCGGTCGAGCGACAGGTAGTCCAGGCCGACGTTGACCAGGAATGAAAGCCGTTCGCGAATTTCCTTCAAGATTCGGCGGGCGATCTCCTGCTCCTTGTCGGTCAGCGTCAACTCTTCGAAGAAGCGGAGAGTGTCGCGAATCGAAAGCGCCGTCACATCCCTGATGGTCGTGCCTCCCACCAGCACATGCAGCGCTTCGGGGCGAAGCCGGGCCCCCTGACAGGTCGGACAGGGCATGACGTTCATATATTTTTCCAGCTCTTCACGCGCCGCGTCTGATTCGGTCTCGCGCCAGCGGCGCTGCAGATTGTTCAGTACTCCCTCGAATTCCTTCTGGTAGGTGTGGCGGCGTTCACCATCTTCCTCCCACCAGAATTCAATCTTTTCCCCCTTGGAGCCATTCAGAATCACGTCGCGAACCTGTTCCGACAGATCCTTGAAGGGGGTGCGGATGTCGAACGCATAGGCTTTTGCCAGCGCATCCAGAATCAGGTGAAACCAGCCGGAGAGGCGTTTTTCCCACGGTGCGATGGCTCCTTCACGCAGGGAGAGCTCCTGATTCGGGATGACCAGATCGGCATCAAAGTACATGCGGGTACCGAGTCCGGTACATTCCGGGCAGGCGCCATGGGGGTTGTTGAAAGAAAACAGCCGCGGAGTAACTTCCTGGTATGACAAGCCGCAATCGACGCACGCGAGTTTTTCCGAGAAGAGGAGGATCGTTGGTGGGGGCGGACGGCGTCCGCCCGGTTTAACAGATTTGTCGGCATCAGGGCGCATGCCATGCGCCCCTACGGAATTATCGGCCACCGGCGTAACCACATCCACTTTTACCACCCCGTCGGCATGGTGCAGGGCCGTTTCCAGTGAATCGGCCAGACGGCGCTGTATACTCTCCTTGACGACGATCCGGTCAACCACGATATCGATATCGTGCTTTTTCTTTTTGTCCATCTCAATGTCATCGGACAGCTCCCGGAGCGCTCCGTCGAGCACAACGCGGGTAAATCCCTCTTTGCGCAGCTGGTTGAGTTCTTTTTTGTATTCACCTTTGCGGCCGCGGATCATCGGGGCAAGCAGGGTCAGTTTCGTCCCCGCCGGCAATGCCATGATCTGGTCCACCATCTGGGACACCGTTTGCGAGGTGATCTCCTTATTGCAGGCGGTACAGTGTGGATGCCCGACCCGGGCAAACAGCAGCCGGAGGTAGTCGTAAATTTCGGTGACGGTACCGACTGTGGAACGGGGGTTTTTACTGGTGGTCTTCTGCTCGATGGAGATGGCCGGCGACAGCCCCTCTATCGATTCGACATCCGGTTTTTCCATCTGCTCCAGGAACTGGCGGGCGTAGGATGAGAGCGACTCGACATAGCGGCGTTGCCCCTCGGCGTAGATCGTATCGAATGCCAGGGTGGATTTGCCGGAACCGGAGAGGCCGGTAATGACGACCAGTTGGTCGCGGGGGATTTCGACGTCGATGCACTTGAGGTTGTGCTCGCAGGCGCCTTTGATGATGATTTTATCGTGTGCCATGATGATTCCTTCAGTTGCAGAGTGACGGCAAGATATAGCACACTTTGACCTCAGTATGAAGTGATTCAACCGCCCCATCCTTTTTGGATTTGACAGAAGGAGGGTCGGTTCTGTATACAGGGATATTCGTTTTTTTATCACGGCGTTACATCTCATGCGAAAACATGCTTTTCGCCAACTTATTCAACCAGTTGAAAAGCGGTGACCTGACACCATGCCAAAATCAAGAGAACTTGCCCAAGCCAACCTGGAAAATATCTACCGGATTTTTACCATCCCGGAAGCCCCCGACTCCACTCTGGGGCGCATCGATCAGGCTATTTCCGATGATCTGATGGGTTTTTTGCAGGAACATATCGTTGCTGTTGAGCGTGATCTCGACGAAATCGAGATGGATTTTTCCACGTCACGTATCCCGGAAGATCCCACCTACGTTTCGGACTACACGGAATTCCTCAAGGAAAAACTTGTTTCCCAATCCGTGCACACGGCCTCACCGGGGTTCATCGGGCATATGACCTCCGCCCTGCCGTATTTTATGCTCCCGCTCTCCCGGATTCTGACCGCTCTTAACCAGAATCTGGTCAAAGTGGAAACTTCTCGCGCGTTTACACCCATGGAGCGGCAGGTGCTGGCCATGATCCATCGCCTGATCTACAGCGGCAGTGATGATTTTTACCGCCAGTGGATTCAGAACAGCAGCTACTCTCTGGGGGCGTTCTGTTCCGGCGGTACCATTGCCAACGTCACTGCCCTCTGGACGGCCCGCAACCGCCTCTGCGGGCCCTCGGGCGATTTTAAGGGGATCTCGCGGGTGGGACTGCTCAAGGCGCTGCAACACCTTGATTGCCAGGGGTTGGCCATACTGGTGTCCCGCCGCGGACATTATTCCCTGGGCAAAGCCGCAGACTTGCTGGGCATCGGCAGGGACAACCTCATCGCGGTGGAAACGGACGACAACAACCGCATCGACCTGAAACGGCTTCAGGAACACTGCAGACGGCTGCGAGGCGAGGGGATCCGTCTATTGAGCCTTGTCGGCATCGGCGGCACCACCGAAACGGGCAACGTCGATCCTCTGGAAGCCATGGCAGATCTGGCCGCGGAGCTGGGGTGCCACTTCCATGTGGATGCTGCCTGGGGTGGACCGACCCTGTTTTCCGATACCTACCGTGGACTGCTGAAGGGGATCGAACGGGCCGATTCGGTGACAATCGACGCTCACAAACAACTCTATGTTCCCATGGGCGCCGGTATGGTACTGTTCAAGGATCCCGCAACCCTCTCTTCCATCGAACATCATGCCGCCTATATCATTCGTCGGGGTTCGAGGGATCTGGGGAGTCGCACCCTTGAAGGATCACGCCCCGGTATGGCCATGCTGGTGCATGCCGGTCTTTCCATCATTGGTCGCAAGGGATATGAACTGCTCATAGATCAGGGTATCGAGCGCGCCAGTCGCTTTGCCCGGCGCATCGACGCCCATCCCGATTTCGAGCTGGTATCCGAGCCCGAACTCAACATCCTTACCTACCGCTACATCCCGGCCTGGGTGCAAACACTCCTGGCCCAGGCGTCGCCGGAGTTGGCAGCCCGCATTAACGAACTGCTCGACAAAATCATCGAAACCATGCAGAAACGCCAGCGCGAGGCCGGAAGGAGCTTCGTCTCCCGAACTCGCCTCGCTCCGGGGCGCTACAATGGTGACACCATAACCGTTTTCCGCGTGGTGATGGCTAACCCCCTGACCACCGAAGCGATACTCGCCTCTGTCCTTGACGAACAATGCGAGATCGCCGGTCAGGCGGACATCCAAGCGATATTGGAGCAGATCAGGGAATAGTACTTGTCGTTTTTGTGTCTACCCGAATCGCGCAACCAACTCCCGCGATACGGCGATAATCCCGATCCCGGTAGGACAGACTACGTCGCAACGTCCGCAGAGAAAACAACTTATTTCCCCCCATTTTTCCGGATCCGCGGCCAGCTTGTGATGGATGCGCCGCCGGGTGCGGAGTGCTTCGCTCCCGAGCGGGTTGTGACCGCTTGCCTCACGCATGAAACCGTCCAGTTGACAGGAATCCCACATGCGGCTCCGCTCGACCTGTTTGGCTGATCGCCAATCCTGCACGCCGAAGCAGGTGCAGGTGGGACAGGACAAATTGCAGCCGGTGCAGGCGATGCAGCGGTCGCCGATCTCTCCCCAGAACGAATCGGGGACGCGGTTGGCACGCAGCAGTTCCGAGGCACGCCGGAGCAGTCGCTCATTTTCGTCCGGAGGAGTCAGCGCGGCCTGGCGGTAGAGTGCCACCGCTTCGGGCGGAACAGAGCCGGGCAGAGCCGCGATAATCGACCTGCCCGCCTCGCTCTGCGGAATGACCAGCCAGTTGCCCTCATACCGGAAAAATTCCAGATCGCAGTCGCCGCCAGCCGGGGGAATCAGTGCCCCGTTCGGGCCGCAATACCCGGACAATCCGGCTACTACGGCATGTTGACGTTGACGGAAGTAGATGTCGTCGCTCCGGCCGTCGGCAAAAAAACGATCGATGAAACGGAGGCAGGCGAGGTCACGGGGGGTAAAGCCGAGTACGAAGAGCGGGCGCTCCGGAGCGGCCGGTTCCTTCAATCCCTCTTTGGAGGTGGTGAATATCGTTCCCTGTTGAGGAAAAAACGCAGCGGTCGGCTTGCTCAGGACTGCGCCGCCAAGCAGGGCAGGGGGGGCGTCACCCGGAGAGCTGATAACACGGCTGCCGTCCGGGAGCAGGATTGGCAGCCGCAGTTCCCACGTCTGTGCAAGGGAGTCAAAAAATGGACCGAGGCGGTCGTCGCTTATAATTTTCATGGCAGTTTTTCCACCTGTACCGCGCAGACCTTGAATTCGGGGATGGATGATTCGGGGTCGAGCACATTGTTGGTAAGGGTGTTGGCCGCCCCTTCGGCAAAATGAAACGGCATGAACACGACACCCGGAATGACCATGTCGGTTACCCGTGCCTCTGTCCGTACTTTGCCGCGGCGGCTCGACACAAGCAGTAGATCTCGGTTACGGACCCCGAGACGGGCGGCATCGTCCGGATGCAGTTCGATAAAGGAGCTGGGTTCCTCTCTGTCGAGTAGGTGGGTGCGGCGGGTCATGCTGCCGGTATGCCAATGGAAGTAGGTACGACCGGTCGTGAGCACCAGGGGGTACTGAGCGTCGGGAAGTTCGGCCGGCAGGTGGTGGAAGGCCGTGCTGAACCGTCCGGTACCGCGGGTGAACCGTTCCGTATGCAGCAGTGGCGTGCCGGGATGGCTCCGGTCGGGGCAGGGCCACTGCAGACCGTGCGGGTCGAGGCGGCCATAGGCGATGCCGCCGTATATCGGGGTCAGGGCGGCGATCTCGTCCATAATCGCAGCCGGATCGGCATAGCGCATTCCCTGATAACCGGCACGTTCGGCGATGGCGCAGATAATCTCCCAATCGGCGCGGGCCACTCCGGGCGGCTCCACCGCTTTGCTCAGCCGCTGGATGCGGCGCTCGGTGCTGGTGAAGGTCCCCTCCTTTTCGGCGTAGCAGGCTGCCGGCAGCACGATGTCGGCCAGGGCAGCGGTTTCGGTCATGAAAATGTCCTGTACCACCAGCAGTTCCAGATTCTCCAGCACCCGGCGTGCGTGTCCTAGGTCCGGGTCGGAGAGAGCCGGATTTTCCCCCATTATGAACATTGCCTGTAGCTGTCCCGCAGAGGCGGCATCCATGGCCCGAGTCAACGGAAGCCCCGGAGTTGCGGAGAGCTGCGCTACTCCCCAGGCGTGGGCGAATTTTTCCCGCATCAGTGGGTCCGATACTTTCTGGTAGCCGCTGTAGAGGTCCGGCAGAGCCCCCATGTCGCACCCCCCCTGCACATTGTTCTGTCCGCGCAGCGGATTGACGCCGGTGCCGGGCCGCCCCACGTTGCCGGTCAGCATCGCCAGCGCGGCAATGCAGCGGACGTTGTCGACTCCGTGGCTATGCTGGGTGATTCCCATCGAGTAGACGATCATGCCACGTTCCGCAGCGGCGAACAGACGCGCGGCAGTAACGATCTCACCAGTCTCCAGGCCGGTGGCGGCAGCGGTCCGCTCCGGTGTCCAACCGGCTACGGTTTTGGCCAGCGCGGCAAAATTTTCGGTGCGGGCGGTAATAAAATCCCGGTTTTCGAGCTCTTCGGCAATGATGACGTGCATGATGCCATTCAGCAGGGCGACGTCGCTGCCGTTCTTGTGGCGCAGATGCAGATCGGCGTGGCGGGCGAGACGTATACGGCGGTTATCGGCCACGATCAGGTGTGTCCCGTTCCGGACGGCATTCAAAATCCGGCTGCCGATCAGCGGGTGTTGTTCAGTGGTGTTTGAGCCGATGACCAGGATAACGTCGGCCTGATCGATACAGGAGATGGAGTTGGTCATTGCCCCGGAGCCGAACGTTTCGGCCAGTCCGGTTACGGTGGAGGAGTGGCAGAGGCGGGCGCAATGGTCGATATTGTTGGTGCCGAATACCGCGCGGGCCAGCTTCATCAGCAGGTAGTTTTCCTCGTTGGTCGCCTTGGCCGAGGAGGCGAACATGACCGCGTCAGCGCCATGCTTTTTTTGAACTGCGCGCAATTTTTGAACCACCAGATTCAGAGCCTCGTCCCATGAGGCCGGTTTCAGCACCCCGTCACGGCGCAGCAGCGGGGTCGTGAGGCGGTCGGGATGATGGACAAAGGCGTACGCATTCCACCCCTTGACGCAGAGTCCGCCACGACTGACCGGATGAGTCGTGCTTGGCTCCACCCCGACGAGGCGACCCTTGTCGCTGACCAGATAGAACATACAGCCGGCGCCACAGTAAGGGCATACGGTGAGGGTTCGCTTCAATGGATGTTTCCTCTGCTTTGACTCAAAGGGCCCCCCGCAGGTTTTCAATCTCATCGAGCCGGAATACCGGCCCATCCTGGCAGCAGTAGAGGTGTTCGATAGTACAGTGGCCGCATTTGCCGACACCGCAACGCATTTGTCGCTCGAGGGAGACGACGATCCGGTCGGAAGTGAGCCCCTTTTTCTTCAACTCGGCAATGACGGCCAGGTACATGACCGGCGGACCGATGATGACCGCAATGGTGTTATCGGAAACAACGGCGAGGGGAGGGATCAGGGAGGTAATCAGGCCGATGTTGCCGCTAAAGCACTCTTCCCCGGTACTATTGTCAACTGTCATGCTGCAGGCAAAGCGGGCCGAGGCTTCCCAGGCGGCGAACTCCTCCTTGAAGAGCCGGTCAGCCGGGCTTTTGGCACCGTAGAGGATGGAGATGCGACCGAAATCGGCAGGGCGATCCTCGCAATACTGGATCAACGAGCGCATCGGCGCCAGACCGCATCCACCGGAGATCAACAGCAGGTCCCGGCTGCGCATCTGCGGCAGGTCAAACGGGCGGCCGAAGGGACCGCGAATGCCGAGGGTGTCTCCGGCTTTCATCCGGTGCATGGCGCCGGTGAGGCTTCCCGCGCGGCGGACCCCGAGTTCGAAAATCCCGTCCCCAGCCCGGGTCGGTGACGATGCCACTGAAATGGGGGCTTCCCCCAACCCGAGCAGGGACACCTGTACGAATTGCCCGGGGATATGGTCAAGCGGTTCGCCGTCGGTTCGCCGCAGTCGGAATAGTTTCTCGCCCGGAGTCAGGTCATGGACGGCGATAAGTTCACACTCATACGGCAGGTAGAGAGAGTTATCGCCTGAAACTTCGATCACTGCTGCAGTCCATTTCTGAGCAGTTCGGCAAATTCTTCGGCCGGTACCGGTCGGCTGAAAAGATACCCCTGCATTTCGACGCAATTGTGGAAGAAAAGGAACTGCATCTGGGCGCGTGTCTCAACCCCTTCGGCGATGACGCTCAGGTTGAGGGAACGGGCGATGTCGATAATGATCTGGGCGATTGCGGCATCGTCGGGGTTGGTGGTGATATCCCGTACAAAGGAACGGTCGATCTTGAGACGACTGATCGGGAAGTTTTTCAGGTATGAAAGCGAGGAATAGCCGGTGCCGAAATCGTCAATGGCCAGCGAAATCCCAATCGTCTTGAATTTTCTCATAAGAGCGGCGTTCTGCTCGGCATCCTTCATGATGGTACTTTCGGTCAGTTCAAGCTCAAGCCACTCCGGGTCCAATCCTGTTTCGAGGAGTGTCGCGGCAACAATTTCATCGAGATGGTACTGACCAAACTGCTTTGCCGACAGATTGACGGCAACGCGCACCTTGGTGAGTCCCTGTTCCTGCCAGCTTTTGTTCTGACGGCAGGCGGTCCGCAGCACCCATTCGCCAAGCGGAATGATAAGGCCGTTGTCTTCGGCAACACCGATGAACCGGTCAGGTGACAGCACGCCCATATCGGGATGCCGCCAGCGGAGCAGCGCCTCCATACCGAAAATGGTACCGGAGCACGTATCTACCTGCGGTTGATAGACAAGAAAAAATTCACCACGCTCAAGCCCCTTGCGCATGGAGCTTTCCAGCATCATTCGCTCCAGCGCCTGTCGGTTCAGTTCGCGCGAGAAAAACTGGAAATTGTTCCTGTCCAGGCCTTTGGCCTGGTACATGGCCAGGTCGGCATGCTTCAGCAGCGTGTGGCTGTCCTCGCCATCCATCGGGTATACGGCAATGCCGATGCTGCAGGTTGAAAAAATCTCCGTGCCATCGATGTAGTAGGGCTCGGATACGACCGTCAGAATTTTTTTTGCAACGGTGGTGATGCTGTCGTCATGGGTTACGCCAACCAGGATGGCCACATATTCGTCGCCTCCCAATCGTGCCAGAGTGTCGCTGTCGCGGATACACGCCACCAGGCGCTGGGCCACCGCCTTCAACAGTTTGTCCCCCGCCCGGTGTCCCAGCGTTTCATTGATGCCTTTGAAACGGTCGAGATCAAGCAGCAGTACCCCAAGCCGTTCTTTGTCACGGGAAGCCTGGGCAATGGCGATATGGAGCCGGTCGTGCAAAAGGGTGCGATTGGGAAGCCCGGTCAGGGAGTCAAAGTTGATCAGTTGCTGGATGACGCTTTCAGCCTTGATCCTGGCGGTAATATCCAGAGTTGTTCCGGAGAGGAAACACGCGTGGCCTGTCTCGTCGTACTCGATCTCTCCCTGGCTGTTGACGACAATCTCCCCTTCATCAGCGGCAACAATGCGGTAGTTGATGTCGAGAGCGGTGCCATTTTTGATGGTGGTTCGCAGCGCCTTTTTAAAGTTGGCCAGATCAAGAGGGCTGACGAGGGAATACAACCAATCCATGGTAATGATTGCCGGCTGTCCCGGCGGGAATCCAAAAATCCGGTACAGTTCGTCCGACCAGTAAATCTCGCCGGAGACAAAATTCCACTCCCAACTGCCCATCCGGGCAATCTTTTGAGCCCGGGCCAGCCTCATTTCACTCTGGCGTAACGCCATTTCGACCGACTGCAACTGCTGCCGGATTTTCTGCTCCTGCAGGGTGCGGGTAATCACCGCAGGGAGCCGGTCGAGAAACGAGGCATCCTTGAGAATATAATCGCACGCACCGTTCTTTATCGCCGTAATCGCCACGTCGGCAGCATCATTGGAACCCGTCATAACAAAAGGAGTTTCTATTCCTCTGCTGCGCAGTGTATCGATAAAAGAACTTCCGATCATATCCGGTAGCGAATAATCAAGAATAATCAGGGCGGCTGTGTGGGAGCCCAGCCATTCAAGCGCATCCTTTTCAGAGATGATCTTCGTGCAGAAATAGCCGGATGCGTCGAGCGTTGAGCATATCTGCCCGGCACAACCGGCATCGCCATCGATGATCAGAAGTGTCGCGCCTGCTGCAATGTCCTGGTACGGGTTGCTCATGCAAGAGCGCCTTTTTTACGGGAAGTTGTCACTTTTTTTTCAACCGCCATCCTTCTTTGTTGACCTGCGGGACTCGGGAGATGGCCAGCGAATCGGGCGGGACATCGATCGTAACGGTTGTGCCGGCTGCCACCAGGGAGCGGTGGCCAACGCTGACCGGCGCCACCAGTTGCACATCGCTGCCGATGAATACATCGTCGCCGATAACGGTGAGATGCTTGTTGACGCCGTCGTAGTTGCAGGTTATCGTACCGCAGCCGATATTGACATTGCGACCGAGTTCGGCATCCCCCAGATAGGTCAGATGTGAGGCCTTGGAGCCTTCACCCATGACAATCTTCTTGGTCTCGACGAAGTTGCCGATCTTTACTTTGGCGCCAAGTTGTGTGCCGGGGCGCAGATGGGCCATCGGCCCGACCGCCACGTCCTCACCCAGCTTTGAGCTCTCCAGAACCGATGCCGCCTTGATATGGCACTCATCGCCTATCAAGCAGTCCATGATGGTGACGTTTCCCTCGATTTCGCATCCCTCCCCGATGATCGTACCTTCACCTATCCGGCAGCCGGGGTGAATAACGGTGTCGGCGCCGATGGTGATACCGTTATCAATATAGGTGGTATCGGGGTCGATAATGGTAACGCCGTTCAGCATATGGCTGCGGTTGATGCGTCGGCGCAGCACGCGGGCGGCTTCCGCCAGCTGGACGCGGTCATTGACTCCCATAATTTCGTCGGCGTCGGCAGTTGGCAGAGCCAGACAGGTCAATCCCTTCCGGACGGCAATCGCCAGCAGATCGGTCAAATAATATTCTTTCTGGGCGTTGTCATTGCCGATCTCCCTGATGTTTGCAGAGAGAAATTCCGAATCCATACAGTAGATGCCGCTGTTGATCTCACGAATTTCCTGTTCGTCCGGATCGGCGTCCTTCTGCTCTACGATGCGGCTTACCCGCCCGGAGACATCCCGGACGACCCGACCATAGCCATACGGATCATCCATCAGGGCGGTCAGCACCGTTACGGCAGCCTGATTATCACGATGGAATTCCAGCATGGCCGTCAGCGTTTCGCTCCGGAGCAAGGGAGTGTCTCCGCAGAGGATCAGCACCGTGCCGTGAAAACCGGACAACGCTTCCAGGGCGCAGGCGACCGCATGTCCGGTGCCGAGCTGTTCTTCCTGCATAGCGCAGCGAATGTCGGTGGCGCCGCGAAAAGTACTCTGTACCGCGTTGGCCTGGTGGCCGATAACCAGCACAATCGGATCTGAACCCGCATTGCGGGCTGCGGCAACCGGCCACGCGATCATCGGCATTCCGGCGACAGGGTGAAGAACCTTGATAAGCCCGGACTTCATGCGGGTGCCCTTTCCGGCGGCAAGGACAATAGAGGCAAGTGATCCCATAGCAAATAACTCCATAAATAGGTATGATGTATACTGACACTTTATGCGATTGTTGGTCAAAGCGTCAAGAGATTAGCGCAGTTGCGAAGTTATATGCTATTATTACATCTTTACTTATCTGAAGGTTTGGCTATAGTGCTCAGCTTCTGACTCCACTAAAGGTTTACTGATGGCTATTGCAGAAGATGTCATACTCCTCGATCAGAAACTGGGCGAACTGATTCTCAAGTACGAACAGTACTTCATCGGTCTGGAAAAGCGGGAACCACTCCAGTTACTGGAAGAAGTGGGGAAGCTGGTGCGTCGCTACAGCGCCGTTCAAATTACAAATACGATGTACAAACATCGCTACACCATGCTGGTGGCCCGTCTCAACACGTATCGCGAACACTGGAACCGGATACTTAAGCTGATGGAAGAGGGGCGCTATTCGCGAGACCGTTTTATCAGCGATCTGCATCAGCGCAATAAACATATTCCGGAACGAAAGAAGGTGGAGGCGCCGCAGTCAGCGCCGGAAATCGAACTGGATCGTCTTGTCCAGGAGTTCCGCGAAGCGCGGAAAGCGTGCAATCTGCCGTACCACACCATCACCCGCGAACTTGTCGCGGCAACTATCGAGAAACAGAAACCGGAGCTGGCGGCAAAACTGGGTACCGAAAATATTGCCTTCAGGGTTGTTATAGAAAACGGTAAGCCGAAGCTTAAAGCCGGTCTTCGCAAACACAACTAACTATTATGACATCTACACGTATTCCCCACACTATCGATATCATTGCTGCACTTCGTCGTGGTGAGCGGCGTATTTCCGTTCCCGGCCTGAAAGGCTCGTCTCCTGCGTTGCTCGTGGCGGAACTGGTCCGGGCGGGCCTTGACAATCCGCTGGTAATCGCGGCAACGCAGGAAGCTGCCGAGGAATTTTGCCGGGAACTGACGTTTTTTTCGGGCGGCGATCTGCATGCGGCGCTCTTTCCCGCCTGGGATGCTTCGCCGCTCTCCGCCTCTTCTCCGCACCCGGATGTGACCGGTGCTCGTCTGGATACCCTCTTTCGCCTGCAAAACGGCCTTTCCCGAATTACCGTTTTACCGGTAGCAGCGGCGCTGCAGCGGGTGCTCCCCCGGAAGACCCTCAATGACGCCTCCTGTTACCTGCTTGCCGGTGAAGAGTTTGATCGGGACGATCTGCTGGCGCGGCTGATCCGGATGGGATACGCCAACGTGCCTTTGGTGGAGGATCGCGGTACCTTTGCCGTGCGGGGGGGGATTCTGGATATCTTTCCCCCCAACCTGACAACACCGGTCAGGATCGAGTTTTTCGGTGATACCGCCGAGACCATGCGCGCCTTTGATCCGCTGACGCAGCGCTCGTTGCAGCCGGTGGAGGAGCTGGTGCTGCTCCCGTCGCGGGAGCTGCTGCTGTCGGACGAACTGTTGGAGGATATTGCACCGCGCCTGAAAAAACTCTGCGACGATCTTGACATCCCGGCCAATCGCCGCCGCCTGATTCAGGACGATCTGCAGAATGCGGTCTATTTCCAGGGGATTGATTTTCTGCAACCGCTGCTCCACCCCGGTCTCGAAACAATTTTCGACTACATCCCTGCCGCTTCCCCGCTTGTTTTACTCGATCCCGAAGCGATTAATTATGCCTGCCTCAGCGCCAGTGACGAGGTCGAGGCGGGGGTTGCCAAGGCTGCTGTTTCCGGATTCGCCCACTCCCCCGCCGGCGAGCTGTTTCTGGGCGAGGGGGAGCTGAACGAAATAGTTTCCGGACGCCACGTCATCGAACTGACCGGCCTCGTTATGGCCGGGGGAGCGGAACGGACGGAGATTGCCATACCGTGTCAGGACAACAGCGACTTACGGGTGAATGTGTCGAAGGAGAGCAGCAATGCCCTGGCGCCGCTCGCCCGTACGCTGCGCGGCTGGCTTGACGACGGGGAGAAAATTGCCATCGTCTGCCACCAGCTGCCGCAGGCCGAACGGCTTAAGGAGTTGCTGACGCCGTACAAACTCCCCTGTTTCATCAGTGAAGCGGGGTTTGGCAAAGTAATTTCCTCATCCCCAGACGGAGCGCCTGCGAGTGGGGGAATTGCCATTCTCATGGGCGACATCTCGCGCGGCTTCCGGCTGCCATCTTCACACCTGATCCTGATCGCCGAAGAAGAGCTGTTCGGCAGGCGGGCTAGGCGGCGCGGCGTGTCAGAGGTGCGCAAGAAACAGCTGCTCGCTTCCCTCGCCGAACTGAAACCTGGCGATTTCATGGTGCATATCGATCACGGTATTGGCCTTTATCGCGGCTTGCAACATATCAGTGTCGGCAGTACCGCGGGAGATTTTCTGCTGCTGGAGTATGCCGGTTCGGACAAATTATTTCTGCCGGTGGACCGTCTCGGGCTGGTGCAACGGTATGTCGGGCCGGAGGGGAGCAGCCCGGCGCTGGACAAGCTGGGCGGAGTTTCGTGGGAGAAATCCAAGGGGAAGGCGCGTAAAAACATCGAGGAGCTGGCCGGGGAATTGCTGGAGATCTATGCCCGGCGACAGTTGAGCGAGGGGTACTCGTTTTCGCCCCCCGACGAGATGTACCGCGAGTTTGAAGCATCATTCGCCTGGGAGGAAACGCCGGACCAGCTCTCGGCAATTAATGATGTGCTGGCTGATATGCAGCATTCGAAACCGATGGATCGCCTCGTCTGCGGTGATGTCGGCTACGGCAAGACCGAGGTCGCTCTGCGGGGTGCCTTCAAGTCGGCGCTGGACGGCAAACAGGTCGGCATTCTCGTGCCGACCACCATTCTGGCTCAGCAGCATTACGAAACGTTCCGCGAGCGGCTGAAGGATTATCCGGTCACGGTCGAGGTGCTTTCCCGTTTTCGTACCCCCAAAGAACAGAAGGATATACTGGAACGCCTCAAAAAGGGGAATATCGACATCATAATCGGTACCCACCGTATGCTCCAGAAAGATGTCGCCTTCAAGGATCTCGGTCTGATGATCATCGACGAGGAACAACGCTTCGGCGTCAAGGACAAGGAACGGCTAAAATCATTCCGGGCCGTGGTCGACGTCATGACCCTTACCGCCACGCCGATCCCGCGCACGCTCTACATGTCGATGATGGGGATTCGTGACCTGTCGATCATCGATACCCCTCCGGTGGACCGCCTTTCGGTCAAGACCATCGTCTCCCGCTTTTCCGAAGAGTTGATCCGCGAAGCGGTGCTGCGCGAACTCCGCCGTGGCGGGCAGATTTTCTTCGTCCATAACCGGGTCCAGACCATCGCGAAGCGGGCGGAACTGCTGGCGCAACTGGTGCCGGAGGCCAGGATTGCTGTCGGTCATGGTCAGATGGGAGAGCACGAACTGGAGAAAGTCATGCTCGGTTTCATGCATGGTGAAACCAACCTGCTCCTCTGCACCACCATCATCGAATCGGGTCTTGATATTCCCAATGCCAATACCCTGATCGTCGATCACGCCGACAAGTTCGGTCTGTCGCAGCTCTACCAGTTGCGGGGGAGGGTGGGGCGTTCCACCCAGCGCGGTTACGCCTATCTGCTGATTCCGGGGGAGGGAGCCATCAGTTCCGATGCACGCGAACGGCTGCGGGTCCTGCAGGAAATCTCCGAGTTGGGGGCCGGGTTCCGGATCGCCACCCACGACATGGAAATCCGCGGCGCAGGGGACATGCTCGGCAACCGCCAATCCGGTACCGTCACCGAAATAGGTTTCGAATTGTACAACCAGATGCTGGAAGAGACCATAGCCCGGATGCGGGGAGAAGAGATGGTCGAGCGTGTCGAACCTGAAATCAACCTGAAAGTTCCGGCTTTCATTCCCGAGGCATACGTCAAGGATGCCGGGCAGCGGTTGGTGATCTACAAAAAGCTGACTCAGGCGGAGTCGGAGGATGACGTGATGGACGTGCAGAACGAGGTGCTGGACCGTTTCGGCACGTATCCGCTGGCAACTTCGTACCTGTTCGAGATCATGAAGCTGCGGGTGCTGCTGAAACGGCTGATTGTGCGCCAGATCGACTTTGACGGCCATGCGGTGATCATCTCGTTCCACCCCCGCACCCCCGCCTCACCCGACACCATTATCGGCATGATGCGGGGCGAACCGAAAAAATACCAGTTCACCCCGGATTTCAAGCTGGTCTGCACGTTGAAGGATACGTCGTTCGAGGCGATTCTGGAAATGGCGAAGAGCGTACTGCTACGGCTGGTGCCGGCAGTTTAATGATACCTGCTCAAGCTCGCTGATAATTGACTGTTCGATATCCGCAGCCTTGACAAACAAGCTTGTGAACGGCACATATCTGAAACCGCCGGTGATGGTATTCTCTATAATGCTGTTGCTGCCGCTGATTTGTTCTGTAACGTCTTCCGTAGAAGCCCCAATAGTAATATGTGTTTTTTCGTACATCATCTCTTTTACATTGATTTTTGGGTTTTTATTTGGATATTCCTTATTCCGGATCGCCGCTACCCGGTCGGACAACGCTGCTATCTCCTTCCTCAATTCGGTGATCTCCGCGAGCGATACGGACGTGTAAGACCGTCGCTGAACCCTTTCTATCTCGGCCATAATACGTACAATTTCATGTAGATCGAAGTAACTGGTACCGGCATGGAGGATAGTGGGGATGGATGACGATTTGGAACCGATTATTTTGCTTTCGATGCCACCCAGCGCGATACAGCTGCCGCCCAGTATTGCGCCTTTGTCGACCACGACCTTGCCGAGGGCCTTGATAGTGCAGTTGTGAATCTCGACCGACACGACGATGTCTCCGGCACACTCAATCGTAACATCATGCAGGTAGTTTGCGTAGATATTACCGCCGGACACAATACGTCCCGTGTTGCGACCGTCCATCCCGCAGAATGTGACGTTGCCATCGGTGATGATTTCACAGGCTCCAACGTTGCCGAAAACTTTTACTCCCTTGGATGCCTTGACGTTGAAGTGGTCAAGGATTTCACCACGGACATCAACTACCCCCTTGAAGTCGATTATGCCGACTCTGAAATTCACGTCCCCTAGTACGATGTATTCGTCTTCTACCGAAATTTCGTATGGCGTCTGTACGAATCGACCTGTTATGGATGCGATCAGCTTCCCGTCGTCATCCCGGAGGATGTTCCTTCCTACTTTTATTTTCAACGGTTTACCCGGAACAGGCGGGAGCTGCCTGCCCAGGATGTTGCTACCGGGCGTGCCTTCTCCGGCGGGGACAATCATGCCGATCTCGTCATCTTTATTGACGTTGATGAAGGTCTGCACCCGGTACATGTTCACCGTACCATCTTCGTTCGTAATGTCCGTATCGTCGGCCCTGGCTACTACCTCCAAACGCTCATCCCCGCCGGGGACGGGTGGAGTTCCGGACGCCACCAGAATATCTACCTGCTGTATTCCGGCAGTGGCTTTAGTAACGAACTGTTCCACCGCTTGCAGGTCGATCCCCTCATTGACATTGTACTGATTCAGGTACGTTGTAAACTCTTCGCGGGTCATCATTGACCCCTTATCAGTCGGGATATAGCTACAGTGACATTTCATCTGGTCCGAAGAAATGCGAATGTAGAGACTATAACCAAGTTTTTTGATTTCATTACCGGTTACCGACAAGGGATACGTTCCTGACACAAAAATTGTCCTTTCAGAAGTGGAAAAACCATAAATATGTTATTTCAGTAGTACCTTCGTTTGGAACGTTGTCCGTGCATGGCGGAACACCTCAGTATTCGTTGAGATAGCCGATGCGGACGGTACCCCAGTGTTTACCGCCGATGATGATGGGGGTCGACATGTCGTTCATGACTTCGCCGGTATCGCGCATGTAGGTTTGCAGAAGGAACGGTTCCTGGTTGGTGGCGGCGCGTAAGCCGGTCCTGTCGTCAAAGATACGCTTGGTGCGGTTGCCGCCGGAGTCTTTTTGCAGGTCGCCGGTAAGCGGCTGGGTGTACCGTTTGTTATGCGATGGACAGTATCCGTTGCGGTCGAGGCAGATCGTGTAAAAGAGTTTGCTGTCCCTGGCAACGATCTCCTCCTGGATGGGCGAAATGATCTCGTCGAACAGGCGGTCGAACGGGGTGTTGAATTTCTGCGGCATGGTATTCGGGACCGGTTTGTAATCGGCGCTGAACAAGGCCTCACGAGTGATGCGGCCTTCGCTGATGGCTTTTTCGAGGCGAGCGGTGGCACGATCACGTAGTTCTCCGGCAAGATCTTTGATGCTGTCGTGGTAGTTGCCGACCTTGAATCTTCCAACCGTATTGTAGATCTTTTCCGCTGTCTGGGAGAGTACTCCGAACGTGGCGAGGGAGTTTTCCATCTGGACCTGTATCTCACCGGTCGTCTCGGAAACCTGGTGGATTTTGGTGGAAATATTTGCGGTCGTGGCGCTCTGCTCTTCCGTGGCGATGGCAATGGAGTTGATCATGTCGGCTGATTCGGAAGCCAGGTTAAGGATAGTCGTGATCTGGTCGCTGGCGCGCGCTGAATTCGTTACGCCATGTTCGACACGCCCTTTTTCTGATTCGATGGATTTCATCGCTTCACGGATGTCCTTCTGAATTGCTTTAATAATTGTTCCTATCTGTTGAGTCGATGTGGAGGTCTTGCCGGAGAGGTTCTTGACCTCGTTGGCAACGACTGCAAAGCCCCGCCCCGCATCACCGGCGCGGGCGGCTTCGATGGCGGCGTTGAGTGCAAGTAGATTGGTCTGGTCTGCCACATCTTCGATCAGGCCGATAATATCACCAATCTGCACGGAGGAAATTTCAAGCCGGTTCATGACCGCCAGTGTCTCTTCCACCCCGGCCCGAATCTGTTCGATGCTTTCTGCGGTTTTACTCACGACATTTTGGCCGTCCTTGGCGGAGTCATCCACCTGTTGGGAAAGAGTCGACGCCTTGGCCGTCGTCCCGGCTACATCGTTCAGGGTTGCGGTCATCTCTTCGGAAGCGACCGCAACCGATTCGGCCAGCTCTCTCGACTCAAAGATTGAAGCTGCCAGCTGCTCTATGCTTGCCATTGTACGGCAGGAGGTAATGGCAACATGGCCGGCCTGACCGTACAGCTCCAGCATGATATCCCTGAGTTTTGTGACCAGGTTGTTTACCCCGTCGGTCAAAACCCCGATTTCGTCGTTTGATTTTACCGGCAGCTGCACAGTCAGGTCGCCGCCACCCTCCGAAAGGGCATGGATGCTTTTCGATACCTGAACGATGGTACTGATAATGGTGATGCGGAAGAAGAAGTACATTCCTCCCGCAATCAGGATGAAGCAGGCGGCGCCGACTCCGAGAAGAAGCATCACGAGCCGTTTGGCGCCGTCGTAGCCGTCCTGCATCGAAGTGACCAGTTTGATGGCGCCGTTGAATTTTGCCGTGCCGTGGCATCCCTTGCAACGTTCGGCGTTCGGCAGCGGAATGATGCTGGTAAGCGTGTGAATGCCATTGGCCTCGCCGTTGGTATGCAGCGACATTCCGCTCCTGAGCGAGTCAAGTACTGCCGGTTCCGGAGCCGATGTACTGCCCGGTTGCCTGCCATTCTCGCCAAAAATGGCAAGGTCGACTACAATCTTATCGTGACGGAGTTGCTCTATGTAGCGAATGACCGCTTCGCGTTCCCCTTTCAACATGAACTCTTCAACCGTTTTTCTGATAATGGCAGAGTTTCCTTGCGAGGCAAGTTTCTGCTGTCGCAACGTCGAATCAATGCTTAACCAGAGGGATGTGGTGCCGAGAATACTGAAACCAAGAAACAGGGTGATGCCGATAATACAGAAAACCTTCAACGACAAATTCATTTTCATGTAAATTCCTCTTGACCGTTTAATACGGTGATTTCCTGTTTATTGGTGTTGTCTCCCGGCAGGATGCCGCTTTGCTTCATGATTTCATCTCGTCACTCTCTTGTTAACAGTCGCTCAGGGCAACGGGATCGACAATCAGGGCAACCCGGCCATCGCCAAGGATGGTAGAGCCGGCAATGCCGTGTATGTTGGCCAGATAATTTCCCAGCGACTTGATTGCCACCTCCTGCTGCCCGACCAGGCGTGTTACCACCAGTCCCATGCGCTTGTCTGCCGATCCGATGACGACGACATAACAAAAATCGGCGGGGTCGTAGATCGGCCGTACCGAGAAGATGCGTTGCAAACGGAGAAGCGGCAGTACACGATCACGCAATTTGAGCACTTCCTGGCCGCCGATGAGGTGAAACTCGCGTTGGTTAACCCGCAGGGTTTCCAGAACCGAAGCGAGAGGTATGGAGTACACTTCACCCTCGACCTCGACCAGAAGCGACTGGATAATAGCCAGGGTTAGCGGCAGCCGCAGGATGAACTCAGAACCGACCCCTTTTTCGCTCTTTATTTCGATCAGGCCGTTGAGCTTCTTGATGTTGGTCTTGACCACGTCCATGCCGACGCCACGGCCGGAGAGGTCGGATGCTACGTCTTTGGTGGAGAAACCGGGGAGGAAGATCAAGTCAAACATCTCGCGCTGGCTCATGGAAACCAGCTGCTCCTCACTAATCAGCCCTTTCTCGATTGCCTTGCGACCGACCCTGTCGGTGTCTATCCCGCGGCCGTCATCCTTGATACTGATAATGATCTGGTTGCCCTCGTGGACAGCCGACAGGATCAACGTGCCCACGCGTGGCTTGCCGGATGCGGTACGCTCTTCGGGAGTTTCCAGGCCATGATCCAGGGCATTCCGGATCAGGTGGATGAGCGGATCGCCGATTTCATCGACGACGGAACGGTCGAGCTCGGTCTCTTCACCAATGATTTGCAGATCAACTTCCTTGCAGAGGTCGCGGGACACACTGCGCACGATGCGGGGAAACTTTTTGAAAACGTTGCCTACCGGGATCATGCGCATCTTGAGCACCTGCATCTGCAATTCCGACGTAACGAAGCTCATTCGCTTGGTAAGCTTGCCAAACTCCTCTTTGAAGTTAAGCTGATCTGCCCCTTCCTGCTGCCGGTCCTGGTTGATCTGCATCATGCGGTTACGTTCCAGCACCAATTCACCAACCTGGTTCATCAGGTCGTCGAGTCGCTTTACATCGACACGCACGGTGCTGTTGTCGGAAAGAGGTTCCTTTGTCTCCACCTGTCTGGGAGGGGGCGCTCTCTTTGCCGGGGGGTGGATGCTTATGGCTTTGGTGGCCGGAGCCGGATCCGCTTCACTGGGGGAGACTTGTGAAGTTGCAGGCGTCTCCGGAGAAACGGGAGGAAGTACAGATTGCGGCGTCACGGCGGGTTGCGGTGCCACCTCAACGGCTGCTTCAGGCTCCGGTAGCGAGTATGCCTCCATGGCGATGAACGGAGCAAGCTTGGCAATAGTTTCACCAATCTCCCGATCCTGCGCATCCCCTCTCTTGATGTCATTCACCAGCTGTTTTACCAGGCTGGTAGCTTCCAAAATGACATCCATAACCTCCGCGGTTACCGGAATATCCCCTTTGCGAAGCCGATTGAGCACGCTTTCGGCCTCATGGGTTACCCTGATCAGCAGTTCAAACCCCATAATGCCGGACGCGCCCTTGATATTATGGACATGTCTGAATATTTGATTGAGCAGTTCTGTATTGTCCGGTTTTTTTTCGACAGCAATCAGGTCATCGTCCAGCTTCTCAAGAATTTCGCTCATTTCGGAGATAAATCCCTCAAGCAACTCCTGATCCATATTCATCGTCATCTACACCCCTCCATACCGGCAGCAATCTAGTGTATACCATAAAATAAATTTTCATCAGCGTATAAAAAGCGGTAGAGGCGATGGCGGGATGAGCCCCGCCTGCTCGGCACGCAGCATCAGACAGGTAATGGCCTCTATCCCTTCATCACCCAGATCTGCCGAAAAGTCGTTGACGTACAGTTCGATATGGGCGGCGCAGACCTCAGCGTTCATCTCCTGGGCATGTTCGCCGATATAGCGGGCCGCCTCATCCGGGTGGCTGCGGGCATATTCGACTCCGTTTCTCAGTGCGCGTTCGACAGCGCCGATCGTTTCCGCTCCCAATGAACGCCGGGCAACAATACCACCGAGCGGAATTGGCAGACCGGTTTCTCCCTCCCACCATTCCCCAAGATCGAGCAGTTTGTGCAGACCAAATCCGTGGTAGGTGAAGCGCGATTCATGGATGATCAGTCCTGCATCCACGTTGCCGCTCAGGACCGCATCCATGATCTCATTGAAGGGCATGACGATAAAATGTTCCAGAGTGCGGTCGAACAGCTGCAGCAGCAACCTGGCGGTGGTGTAGCGTCCCGGTATCGCAATGGTCTTGCCGCGCAGGTTGGCCGGATTGATCGGGGTGGTCGCTACCAGCAGCGGTCCGCAACCGCGTCCCAGGGCGCTACCGGAGCGAAGGAGCGCGTACCGGTCCCGGATATGCCCGAGCGCGTGGTAGGAGACCTTGCTGACATCCAGCTCTCCTTTAAGCGCCAGCTGGTTGAGAGTTTCCACATCCTCCAGCCGTTCCCGGCAGGCGAAGCCGCCGGTATCGACCAGACCATGCACGAGCGGATAAAACATGAAGGTGTCGTTGGGGCAGGGGGAGAAACCGAGGGTAAGTGCTTGACTCATGATTTATCTCTCCAGAATAAAGGTTACCGGACCATCATTAACCAGCGCAACCTGCATATCGGCTTGGAAGATCCCGGTTTCGACCGGTATGCCGCTCTGTTTTGCAGCCGCGACAAAATATTCGTACAACCGTTTTCCTTCGTCGGTCGGGGCTGCCGTATCGAACGAGGGGCGCTTCCCTTTGGCACAGTTTCCGGCCAGGGTGAACTGGGATACCACCAGCAGACTACCGCCGATATCCTGCACAGAGAGGTTCATCTTGCCGGCATCGTCGGAAAAGATCCGGAGCCCACGGATCTTTTCGACCAGCCAGTCGGCCTGTCCCACCGTATCCCCCTTTTCCACGCCGAGCAGGATCATGATTCCCTGTCCGATCCGGCCGACGATGCTGTCATCAACGGTGACCGAGGCCGAGGTGACTCGTTGGATAACTGCTTTCACCCGCTACTTCCTTTCACGCTTTTTTAACAAACTCCGATTTCAACTGCATTGCGCCGATACCGTCGATCTTGCAGTCGATATCGTGATCTCCTGAGACAAGGCGGATGATCTTTATTTTGACGCCGGTTTTGACGACCGATGACGAACCCTTGATCTTCAGATCCTTGATGACGGTTATGGAATCCCCGGCTTTAAGCTCGTTGCCGAACGCATCCCGCACGACAGGTTCTCCCGTTGCCTCTTTCGCCGCAGTAATCAGCCATTCGAAGGCGCATTCCGGGCAGACGTACATTTCTCCGTCTTCGTAGGTATATTCGGAGCTGCATGTGGGGCATTTTGGCAGGTCGCTCATTTATTGTATCCTTTGCAGGTATGATGGCTTGTTGGTGAGCCTTTAGTGATAATCGACACCTAATTCATTCAATCTCAATAGTCGGTGTCCTTCAAAAACGGTAAATATTTCAATCCGATCACCATTCAATCGGTATACGATTCTGTATCCTCGGTAAATCAACTCTCGAATTTCAGGATTGCCTGTTTCCGGGACACTCCTACCGCTTCTCGGGTTGTCAGCCAAAACAGCCTCTGTATGATCAATGAGGGCATCAACAAACCGGATAGCGCGCTCCAAGCTGTCACGTGCAATGAACTCCTCAATGTCGACCAGATTTTCGCCAGCTTCCATTGACCACGTTACGTTCATGGATTGCCCGCACTTCTTCGTGCGTGTAGTGATTTCCTTAGCTCGTCAGTCGTTTGGGTTCGCCCATTTTCTGTGTCAGAAATTCCCCTTTCAACAGAATCAAGAAATGATTTCCGGTACACCAGGTCATCATAATCTGAAGCGGACAACAGCACTCCTGCAGGTTTGCTGTTTTGGGTAATTATAAGCGGATGTCTTGATGTCTGAAGGGTTTTGAACCACTTGGAAATATTAGTTTTAAATTCTGCAATTGGGATAATGTCATTACTGATTGAAATAGCTCTCATGGTTTTGGTTCCTTATATAAATCTTTTTTATAGCCAAAATATAGACCAACAAAACGATCAATGCAAGAGTTCTGTTTTCATTGCGTACCGGTCAGGACAACCAAAGAAGCGAAGAGTCCGCTGGATTTCTGATATGCAGATCTGATATGCAGATCTAACCCCTCACACCCTCACCAACTCGTACGTCCTGCTCCCCAACCCGATCTTCTCCCCATGCTCCAGTTGGACCTCCCACGGTATCTCCGGCCAGCAGCCGCGGAACTTGTCGCCACCCGGTTCAAAGCCGGATTGCAGGGCAGAACCTTCGTTGCCGCGTGCAGCATTAACCAGATCTGCGCATGCCTGGTCTATCGCAACCGGATCGGTGGAGGTGCAGATACCGATGTCGTTAACGATAGGAGCGTCGGAGTGGCCGTAGCAGTCGCAGGCGGGCGATACCTGGGTGATGAAGTTGATGTAGATGACCTTGCCCGCCTTGCCGGTCACCGCTCCCTTGGCATATTCGGCCATCTTGCGCATGATCATGTCGGCTGCCGCATTCCATTGGATGTTGATCGACTTGACCGGGCAGACCGAGATGCAGCGCGTGCAACCGGCGCATCTCTGCGGGTCGATAGCCGCCTTGCCGCCGGAAATGACAATTGCGTGGTGGGCGCAGGAACGGAGACAAATGCTGCAGCCGATACATTCCTTTTGCGATACGGTGGGGGCCGCGGTGGAGTGCTGTACCAGTTTTCCCGTGCGGCTGGCGCATCCCATCCCCAGGTTCTTTATTGCCCCGCCGAAACCGGTCAGCTCGTGGCATTTGAAGTGGGTCATGGTGACCATTGAATCGGCTTCAACAATCTCGGTCCCGATATAGGTTTTCTTCAATAACACGCCGTCAATTTCAATCTCGGTTTCAGTCACTCCGCGCAGCCCGTCGCTGATGACCAGCGGCGCATTGACACATGCGTACCCAAAGCCATTTTCGATGGCGCAGGTCAGGGCCGAGACCGCTTCCTTGCGCTGGCCGGTGTAGAGCGTGGAGGAGTCGGTCAAGAACGGCAGCGCCCCCAGTTTCTTTATCTCTTCGACCACCCTGCGGGCAAAGACCGGACGAATGTAGGTATGGTTCCCTTTTTCGCCGAAGTGGATCTTGACCGCCGTCAGATCTCCTTCCGCAACGGTTTGAGCAAGCCCGGCCACGGTCAGCACTCTGGCTATCTTATCGAACAAATTCTCGTTGTTTCCCGTACGCATGTCAGTGAAAAAGACTTTAGCCATCGAATTTCTCCTCTAAATACAAATTTTTGACAACCGTCAAGTATTTCGGCGAATGGACGGTATACTGTTCCTATCACAAAAACAAAAAAAACTCATCATACGAGTTCACACCACCAACGAAAGGGAGATTAAAGACATGAGCATGTTTTGTAACCAATGTGAGCAGGCAGCAAACGGAGTCGGTTGTAACATTTCCGGCGTATGCGGCAAGAAACCCGAGGTAGCGGCTTTGCAGGATCACTTGCTGTACGGTCTGAAAAGTCTGGCGCTGTACGCCGACAAGCAGGGTCGCGATGCCGAAATTGACCGCTTTACCATTGAAGGGCTCTTCACCACCGTTACCAACGTGGATTTCGATGCGCGTCATATCGGTGGCGTCATCACGCGCTGTTTTGAGCTGAAAGAAAAAGCAAAAGCTGCCGCCGGCGTAACGATTACCGGTCCGGTTGCCGAATGGAAACCTGCCGGTGATCTGGATGGCATGGTTGCTCAGGCTGAAGCCTACGGCATCAATCACCAGCATGTGAACGAAGACATCCGCTCCGTGATTGAAATTCTGATGTACGGACTGAAGGGTATGGCCGCCTATATGGATCATGCCATGATCCTCGGCAGGAGCGATGACGAGGTATTGGCTTTTGTCCAGAAAGCGCTGGCCGCCACTACCGATCAAAGCCTTGGATTGATGGATTTTGTCGGTCTCGCGATGGAGTGCGGCAAGCAGAACCTGACGGTAATGGGCTTGCTGAATGCGGCTCACACCGATACGTACGGGCATCCGGCACCGACCGCCGTACAGCTTGGTACTAAGGAAGGAAAGGCTATCCTGGTGACCGGCCACGATCTGAAAATGCTGGAAGAACTGCTTAAACAGACCGAAGGGAAAGGGATCAACATCTACACCCATGGTGAAATGCTTCCGGCTCACGGGTATCCCGGTTTGAAGAAGTATGCCCATCTCGTCGGCAATTTCGGCGGCGCATGGCAGGACCAGGCTAAAGAGTTCGTCACCTTTCCCGGCGCCATCATTTTCAATACCAACTGCATCCAGAAACCGTCAGACAGTTACAAAGATCGTCTTTACACCTGGGGACTGGTGGGGTGGCCCGATGTCAAGCACGTAGATGGCTGGGATTTCAGCGAAGTCATCAACAAGGCGCTCGAACTCCCCGGTCTGCCGGAAAACCCCGGCCAGGAAATTCTGACCGGCTTCGGACATAATGCCGTACTGGGAGTGGCCGATAAGGTCATTGCCGCTGTCAAGTCGGGCGCCATCAAGCATTTCTTCCTGATCGGCGGCTGCGACGGCGCCAAATCGGGGCGCAATTACTACACCGAATTTGCCGAGAAACTCCCCCAGGACACGGTCATCCTGACCCTTGCCTGCGGTAAATACCGTTTCAACAAGATGGAGTTCGGCGATATCGGCGGCATTCCGCGCCTTCTGGATATCGGCCAGTGCAATGACGCCTATTCCGCCATCCAGATTGCCGTGGCTCTGGCAGGGGCTTTCGAATGCGGCGTTAACGATCTGCCGCTCTCGATGATCCTCTCCTGGTACGAGCAGAAGGCGGTCGTCATCCTCCTGACTCTGCTCCAGCTCGGTATCAAGAATATCAAGCTCGGACCGTCACTGCCGGCCTTTATCACCCCCAACGTCCTCAACTTCCTTGTTGAGAATTTTAATATCGCGCCGATCACGACGGTCGAGGCAGATATGAAGGCGATTCTCGGCTAGTTTGATGGCATAAGCCTATATGTGTAATGACGCCCCCGGTGGAGATCCCATCGGGGGCGTCATGTTTTCTCTTCACTTTAGTGGTAAAATATGTTTGCAATATCAATGGATGATACTGTACACAGGACGATGCCATGAAAATTTTTATTCACCCCTGTACCTCATATATCCATTTACCTCTGGTTCTTCTTGTCATACTGCTTTTGTCTGCTGCCGCCGCGGATGCCGATCTCAGGGAGGATACCGAGACGGCGGTATCAACGCTGCATCAGAATGTTGCTGCACAAAAGTTTCCCGATGATATGAAGAGCCTCGATCTCGTTTTTGAGGTTGCTCACCGCTACTTTGTGAACAATGATGCGGAAACTGCGGATAAGTTTTACCTGCTGGCGCTCCAGAAGTCGCAGATAATCGAGTCGATGCTCCATGAGTATGAAATTGAGCCGGTGACTGAGCCGTCCGAGGTGTCACAACCGCTTGAGGTGAAGCAGACCGGTGCGCCGTCCGGAAATGAATTGTCAGCAGACGCGCGTTCCAGTAGGCTTGTCGGGTCAAAAGGTGTTTACAGTGTGGCGAAATTCGATACGATTCGCCTTGTTGCTGCAAAACTGGGGGTTACCCAGCGTCACCTTCGCGACATGAATAATCTGGATGCCAAGGCGAGCCTCAAGATCGGACAAAAACTCGCCTATAATAATCGCAAAATCATTCCCCAGCAGATCAAGGATGGCATAATTGTCAATATTCCCGATCGGACGTTATATTATTTTCAACGGGGCGCCCTTGTTACATCGCTCCCCGTAGCGCTTGGTTCGGTAGTAAAAAATGAAAAATACGTCTGGCAGACTCCGGTTGGAAAATTTAAAATAACCGCGAAAATAAAAGATCCGACCTGGACGGTGCCTTCCTCGATCCAGACCCAAATGGAAGAGCAGGGGAAGGAGGTCGTTGTTACAGTCCCCCCAGGGCCGGAGAACCCGCTTGGTAAATATGCCATAAGAACCTCGATTCCCGGTATTTTGATCCATAGCACAACGCGACCGTCGTCAATCTACAGTTTCTCCAGCCACGGCTGCATACGTCTGTCGCCGGACCAGATGGAAGCGTTTTATTCGCGGATCAAGGTAAATACCAGAGGCGAAATAATCTATAAACCGGTCAAGCTGGTGGTGACGGAAAACGGGCGGGTCTTTTTGGAAGTGCATCATGATGCCTATAACAGAAGTGTCAATCTTGTCTCTGAAGCCCGGCAGATGGTGGAGAAACAGCATCTTTCAAACGCAGTTGACTGGGAGAAGTTTAAAACGGTCGTGCAGCAGAAAAGCGGAGTTGCCGAGGATATTTCGCTGTAGGTTCATACCAGAATCCATGACGTCGGAGCACCGTTCTCAATCGTATGAATTCGGTTCCGTTCCCTTAATGAAACACTCCATAACCGCCCCCCCCGTACCTTCTTTGGCAAGCTTGCCGGTCCGCGGATTTATCAGAACAAACGAAATGTTTTCCGGTGCCGTAAAGTCTTCGGCCGGCAGAGACACAATCGCCTTCTGCATGAAGTCGCCCCAGATCGGGGCGGCTGCCTGTCCGCCGGTTCCGCCGCTTCCAAGAGATCGTTCCTGATCGTAGCCAACCCAGACACCTGTTACGAGTTGGGGGATGTAGCCGATGAACCAGGCGTCTTTTGCTCCGTTGGTAGTGCCGGTTTTTCCCGCCACCGGGCGCCCCATGAGGGAGGCGCGATGTCCGGTACCGCTTGCGACGACGCTTTGCATCAGATTTGTGATGACGTATGCCGTCTCAGGCGGAATTACCGGGACCGGGACCGGGGGAGATGTCTCCTGAAGAACCGTGCCGTCAGTGTCGGTAACCTTGGTAATAAAGTATTGAGAGGTCAGCATCCCATTGTTTGCAAAGACGGTGTATGCGGATGTCAACTCAAAGGGAGAGATTGATGCTGCTCCCAGCGCCAGCGCCAGGTTGGCCGGAATCGAGGATGTGAATCCCAGTTTTTGTGCGTATTCTACCGTGTATGGCGCTCCGATCTGCTCCATAATTTTTACGCTGACGATATTAATGGAATAGGTCAACGCCTCGCGCATGGTCACGGGACCACGGAATTCATGATCATAGTTCTGTGGTTTCCACGTTCCTCCCAAGCCGTCCGGGTATTCGACCGGAGCATCTTCGATAATCGTTGCTGGGGTCAACCCTTTGTCAAGTGCCGCTGCGTAGATTATCGGCTTGAATGCCGAGCCGGCATTTCTCTTTGCCTGCATGGCCCGGTTGAACTGGCTTTTTTTGAAGTCATAGCCGCCTACCATAGCCTTGACCGCACCGCTGCGGGGATCGATCGATACCAGAGCCGCCTGCACTTCGGGAGTCTGGTCAAGCGCAAATTGGGCACCCTCCAGATTTATTTCGGGAGATATGACCGATACTTCAATAACGGAGCCGAGTGTCAGCGCCTTGCCCGCTTTTGCCGGTTTGCCGTACTGGTTGATCATGCCGATTTTACCGGCCCACGCCATATCTTTTCGGGAAAGAACCCCTTTACGCTCTCCGACCCTGACCAGCGCCTCATGTTTTTCGGTGTTAAATCCGACCACGACCCCCTGGTAGGTTTCACCGGTTTTAAGTATGACGGAATCAATCGACTCCTCACTCTTCCCGCAGAATGCGTCCACTTCCGTCTCATTCAAATACCTGGTCGGCCCCCGGAACCCCTGGAGTTTATCCACCTCTTTCAGCCCTTTGCGAAGGCTGTCATATGCCGCACGTTGCATGGCGGCATTCATGGTGGTGTAAATTTTCAGTCCTCCCTTGTAAAGTTGGTCTTCGCCATATTTCTGCTCCAGCTGGATCCGTAAATGTTCAAGAAAATAGGCGGACTGATCATTGTTAACTTTCTTCATGGGTTGGAGAACAATGGGTGTCTTCCTGGCGTGATCGGCCTCGGCCGGCGTTATGTATCCCTCCGTGGTCATGCGTTCAAGAACATATGCCTGACGTTCGCGGGCTTTATCGAGGTGCTTGATGGGAGAATAGTTGTTTGGCGCTTTCGGAAGTCCTGCCAGCAGGGACATTTCCGCCAGGTTGAGCTGATCGACATCTTTGCCGAAATAGGTTTCAGCCGCCGCCTGGACGCCGTATGCACCGCTTCCGAGGTAGATCTGGTTCAGGTACAGGTACAGGATTTCGTCCTTCGACAGGCGCTCCTCCATCCGCTTAGCGAGGATGGCTTCCTTGATTTTGCGGGAAAACTTCTTTTCCGGGGAGAGCAGCATGGATTTTGTTACCTGTTGGGTAATGGTTGAGGCGCCTTCTTTTTTGCTCAGGGAAATGATGTTTTTGAAAGCCGCTCGCATGATCCCCAGATAATCGATCCCTTTATGGGAATAAAAATTGGAATCTTCAGCTGAGACGAAAGCCTGAATCAGTTTGCGCGGCATCTTGCTGATCGGCACTACTATGCGACGTTCCAGATAAAATTCCCCGACCAGAGTGCCGTCATCGCCAAAAACCTGCGAAACGATGGGAGGTTTGTAATCTGCCAGACGGTCAACCCTGGGGAGCTTTGCCATCAGATAAAACAGATAGCCGGACGCGCCCATAAGAGCAACTACCAGAAGCGTTACGGTAAACAGTAGTATCGTTGGCCAAAAACTATTTTTTTTTGGATGAGCCGGCATCTTTCGTTCCATTTGTACAAAACCTTCCTGAAGAGCGGAATGGCATATAGCCGTCGCAGTTTTCGGCTACAGCAAAATAGCATATCATTTCAGGAATTCAAACATATTCAAATTGATCCGTTCAGGTGCGAAAATGGTGATATCCGTGTAACCGGCAAAAAAACATGCCACAAGAGAAGTGGTTTATGGTATTACTTTCATGTTGAACTTATATTGGAACACACTATGTGGGGAGATGCGGTATGTGCGGAATTGTTGGATATATTGGTGGACAGCAGGCAAGTCCGATTATTCTGGAAGGGCTTAAAAAACTGGAATATCGCGGCTACGACTCGGCCGGAATAGCAACGCTCGGAGATGGCGACTCGGCAATTCGTAGAAGCCAGGGGAAGCTGATTAATCTTGAAAACATCCTGCGGGATCAGCCGCTCGCCGGAACGGTCGGTATCGGTCATACCCGGTGGGCCACCCATGGCAGGCCTTCCGAAATCAATGCCCATCCTCACAAAGCCGGTCCGGTTATTCTGGTGCATAACGGCATCATAGAAAATTACCTGCAGCTCAAAGAGCAGCTGAAGAAGGCCGGCCACACGTTTAAAAGCGAAACGGACACGGAAGTCATCGCCCACCTGATTGAACAGGCGTTGAAAGCCGAAGATGATTTCGAAAAAACGGTCAGGCAGACGCTGGCCCAGTTGCGCGGCGCCTATGCCGTGTGTATTCTCAACGAAAAGGATCCCGGCTGCCTGATCGCTGCCAAGCTCGGTTCGCCGATGGTGGTCGGACTCGGAGAAAGGGAGTTCTTTGTCGCTTCCGATATTCCGGCTATCCTGGCGTACACCCGCGAGATGGTTTTTATGGAGGATGGTGAGCTGGTCATTTTCAAGGATGGCGCGGCACATTTTTCAACCATTGCCGGTAATCCTCTGGAAAAGAAGGCGCGTCATATCGACTGGTCTCCCATGATGGCCGAAAAGGGGGGGTACCGGCACTTCATGCTGAAGGAAATTCACGAACAACCCCGTGCCGTCCGAGATACAATCGCGGGACGACTCCTTGAGGGAGAGGGAGATGTGTATCTCGAAGATCTGCAGTTTAGTGATCGCCAGTTGGCTGCAATCAAGCGGATCGTCATCATCGCCTGCGGCACCTCATGGCATGCTGCGTTGGTCGGAAAATTCTATATCGAGGGACTTTGCCGCGTTCCGGTTGAAATCGACATCGCCTCCGAGTTCCGCTATCGCAACCCGGTTATTGACGAACATACCCTGGCAATTGTCATCTCCCAGTCGGGTGAAACTGCCGATACCCTGGCGGCCCTGCGTGAAGCAAAATCGCGCGGCGCCATGAATATGGCAATTTGCAACGTGGTTGACTCATCCATTGCCCGTGAATCGGCCGGAGTAATTTATACCCATGCCGGTCCGGAGATCGGTGTTGCATCTACCAAAGCGTTTGTTACCCAACTGACCGCCCTGTTTCTTTTCACGATTCGGCTGGGAAGAGCAAATTGCATGATCGATGTTGCCCATGGACAGCGGATGATCGCGGCGCTCAAAATGATACCGGGACTCCTGGAGGAAACGCTCAAGCTTAACGAATATGTTGAAAAAGTTGCGAAAAAATATATGAATGCCCGTGACGTTCTCTATCTCGGTCGGGGGAAAAACTTTCCGATAGCTCTTGAAGGTGCTCTAAAGCTTAAGGAAATTTCCTACATTCACGCAGAAGGGTATCCGGCCGGTGAAATGAAGCATGGCCCTATCGCCTTGATAGACGAAGAGGTTCCGGTCGTTGTGCTGGTGCCTAAAGGAAGCTCTTACGAAAAGACTCTTTCCAACATGGAGGAGGTTATTGCGCGAAGCGGTCGCGTGATTGCCGTTTGCTCGGCAGGTGACGAAGAGGTGCGGAGCAGGGTGGAAACGGTCATCGAAATCCCCCACCTTAATGAAGATCTTGATCCGTTGTTGCTGTCGGTGCCGTTACAGCTCCTAGCGTACCATATTGCGGTATTGAAGGGTACGGATGTCGATCAACCGAGAAATCTGGCAAAGAGTGTGACCGTGGAGTAGTTTTGCACGTGGCAACTACAACTTTGTTTAGGTAACGTTCTCAATCAGGCCAACCATATGACGGAGGCCACCAGAACCAGCATTGCTTTGTAGTTTCTGACCAGGCGTTCATATCGTGTGGCAACTCTTCGGTGATTTTTGAGTTTTTGGAATAATCGTTCAACAAGATTCCGGTCTTTGTAGAGAATTTTGTCATAATTTCGCAGGCTCTTCCGGTTGCCACGCGGCGGAATAACCTCCTCTGCTCCACCGGTATGTATGGCCTCAACAAAGCTATCGGAATCATAACCTTTGTCGGTAATGACATAATCGGCTTGAAGGCCTGAAATAAGCTCATTTGCCAGTGTGTATTCCGATGCCTGCCCCTCTGAAAGTAAAAAGCGGACCGGATTGCCAAGTGCGTCAACGGCGGCATGAATTTTTGTGCTCAATCCTCCGCGAGATCGACCTCGGGCCTGTTCTGGTTAAGTTTTTTTGGGGCTGCACCATGCTGGTGGACGCGGACAATGCTGCCGTCAACCATCAGGTATTCCAGGTCCGGATCGTCGGCAACCGTTTTAAAAATGTGCTCCCATATGCCTTTATGTGACCAGCGGTTATAACGAACATACACGCGATGCCAGTGTCCATAGTGTGGCGGAAGGTCACGCCACGGGGCTCCAGTCCTGGCAATCCAGAGGACGGCTTCGACAAACAGGCGGTTGTCTATTGCTGTGACGCCGCAATCACTGCTTTTACCCGGAAGCAACGGAGCAAGACGCTCCCACTGGTCATCTCGCTTTTACAAGAATTTATTTCTCTGTCCAAGGATAAAACGTTCACTTCCAGTCCAGCACCTCGCGAACCTTGGAGGCTATGGCAGGTAGCGAGAACGGCTTCTGTATGAAATGAACGTTTTCATCGAGCACGCCATGCCGTGAAATGGCATCGGCGGTATATCCGGACATGAATAAGCATTTGAGTTGCGGGTTGAGTGACTGTAGGGTGCTGGCAAGATCCCGACCATTCATCTCCGGCATAATCACATCCGTAATGAGTAGGTGTATTTTTCCGATATGTTCCTCAGCTACACGGATGCCTTCAATCGGTGAGTTCGCCTGTAGCACCTTGTACCCTTGATTGGTTAGAATCATCGCTGCCATATTCAGGATTGCCAATTCATCCTCTACAAGCAGAATGGTCTCTAATCCACGCGGGGTTGATGAAGCATTGTCATGTCGCTCTGGAAGTTCAATATCCCCCACGTGTCGAAGTATATAAATTGTGAATTTAGTCCCTAGACCAAGCTCACTGTAGACGTTGATGAAGCCCTTGTGCTGTTTTATGGCACCAAAAACTGTAGCCAATCCGAGCCCAGTTCCCTCGCCAACGCCCTTCGTAGTGAAGAATGGCTCGAAAATATGATCAATAGTCTCCTTATCCATGCCGCAACCAGTGTCGCTGACAGTTAAGGTGACATATTCCCCTGGTTGCGCATCGGCGTCTTGAGATGCATAATTCTGATCTATAATAACATTACTTGTCTCTATAGTGATTTTGCCAACGTCGATAATTGAGTCGCGGGCATTAACAATCAAATTAGCCAGTATTTGATCAAATTGGGTTGGGTCCAACTTTACTGGCCACAAATCAGCAGCAGGTTGCCATGAAAGATGGATCTGCTCACCTATCAGGCGATGTAGCATCTTTAACAAACCTGAAACTGTGTCGTTAAGGTTTATTACCTTGGGAGAAATGGTTTGTTTACGGGCAAAAGTCAATAGCTGCCGCGTGAGGTCTGCTGACTGCTCAGACGCCTTGCGGATTTCCTCCAAGTGTTTACGTATTACAGATGAGTCAGACTCGGCGAGAGCTAGATATGTATAACCAAGAATAACACTCAGCTTATTATTGAAATCATGTGCTACTCCGCCCGCTAGATTACCCACCGATTCAATTTTCTGCATATGATGAAGTTGGCCCTCTAGTTTGATTGAATCGGCTTCTATTCGCTTTCGCTCTGAAATGTCGCGGACAAAAGCACAGTCAAATTCTAATTCGCCTAAGCGTACATAATTCGCAACTATTTCAACCGGAATCAGTCGTCCATCCTTGGCACGTTGTTCTGATTCAAACTTCAGTGAACCATGTTGCCGAAGTTCAGTAAAGTGTTGCGGCCACTTCTCTGAATTGTAGTGAACGTCCACATCCTGTACGGACAATTGCAATAATTCTTCTCTGGAATAGCCGAGGGACAGGCACGCAGCATTATTAATATCCGTAATATGAGCGTCGGGAGTTATCCAGAAAAGTGAGTCTGAAGCGTGCTCGATGCTAATTCGTGTTAACCGTAGTGCTTCTTCAGCATGTTTGCGATCAGTTATGTCAGTTGCAATTTCCATTCTAACGATTCGCTTATCGTGCCAAAGGATAGCTTTATCACGGCATTCGAACCAATGATCGATGACGGTATTCTTAAATTCCCATACATAAACATCGGCTGGTTGTCCATTTTCAAGTAACAATCGATTATTTGTACAATAGACGCAAGGACCTGACTGTCCAAGCTGTAGTGTCTGCCAGCATATTTTCCCTTCGACATTTCCGAACATTTTTTTGCCATATTCATTTATGAAAAGGAGTTCGTGGGTCTCCATGTCGGCAACGTAAACTAGTGCATCAAGACTATCCATTACGTTTTTGAATCGTATATTTGCAGCCTCCTTTTCATCTTCAGCACGCTTGATCTCTGTGATATCTCTCGCTGTTGACAATGTACCGGTGACGGAACCATCTTCATCTACAAGAGTCTTGCACCACCATGCCAGAATCCTGACTTCCCCGTCTTTTCTCCGCTGCCAGCTTTCCACATACTGTGTATTGTTTATTCCTTCGAATAACGGCTGGACAACGTCATGGGTGTTCTGATCACCTGCAAAATAATACGAAGCTTCCTTGCCAAGAACATCTTCTCCAAAAAATTCCAGACCGGCAGTATTAGACCATGTATATACCTTGTTTTTATCAACCTCCATGATGATATCCGGCACAGCTGCCAGGATTGCGTTCTGGCGTTCTGATACCATTTTATACTGTTGAGCCGACTCTATTACAGAGCGGGTTTTACTGCGCACCTGCTTTTTGAGCACCACAATAAAGGCAAAAGCGGATAGTGCGAATAAGGCCAAAAGCGCAACCGATGCGACAAGCCAGCGAGGAATTATCTGGACAGCGCCGTTACCGGCGTGTGACCACTTCTGGCGGGCTATATTGTATGGAGAATTTTCCTGATGCTTCCAGTTGTCCAGATAGGTATCCAGAAGCACCAGCAGATTGTTATTTTTCCCTTTGACAACGGCAAAGAAGATATCAAACGGATTAAAAACGATACCGGTGGCGCGAAGGCCATACTTTTTTTGCCTGGCAACACCGAAAGTGCTGTTTACAACTCCGGCATCAACTGTTTTTTCCGCCACAGCCTTAAACACATCGTCGAATCCTGTCACCTCCACAAATTCGCAGGTAATGTCGAATTTTTTAATCAGTTCGATAAAATGCCGGGCATTAATATCACCCTTCATTACGGCAATTTTCTTGCCTTGTACTGCACGGATTCCGTCAATTTCAGAACCCAACGGAGCATAGAGTTCGCCCCATACGGTAAGGAGTGGCGTCTTGGCGTAATCCAGGAATTCAGCCCGCTCCGGTGAGAAGGCTACACTGGTCAATACATCGACTTCGCCGTTTTTTATCCGTTCTAGCCCCTCGCTCCAAGAGCCATACACATATTCGAAGCGGATATTTTCGCGCTGGGCGATATCTGCCAGGGCATCAACATAAAAGCCCTTAACCGTTCCATCGACGTCCTTAAAAATTCCGGGGTAGTAATTGAAGGCTCCGACCCGGACAACACGCTGGTCAGCAGCAAATATAGATAGGACGCTCAGCAGGACAAGTTGTATGCAGATGATCAGTACGACATAATTTTTCATTTATTATCACCTGAAGAATATGCAAGATTCTGTTCTTTGCCAATATTTTGTATAACCAGTGCCCATCCGGAAGCCCGTGTTTTTACGCACCGAGGTTAGAATCACTGGAGAATTATCCGCACTGCTTGTCTGGCTCGGTGTTTTCAACTTTTCGATACGTTCTTTCTCAATTCACGGCACAGTGCTCACTTGACCGTTCTGTTTACATCACTTCTTCGAAACGGGCAATTGAAAAGAAACACCGTGCCCTGGCTGGAGCTTGAGCGGATGGTTATGGCACCGCCATGCTCTTCAATAATCTGCTTCACCACATACATTCCAAGACCCGTTCCTTTACCCGGCTCTTTGGTCGTAAAAACGGCTCGAATATTTTCTAGAAATTCTCCCGGGGTATACCGTGCCCGGTATCGGAAATTTCGATACTTATAACGTTTTAAGCGTGCCGCTTTCAGACAGGAGCTCAGTTACACGTTTGAGCGGGTCGTTAACGTCAAGAGGCACGAAAACAGGGCTTGGCGTCAACAGATTATTACCGAAAGATATACGCCGTTGAATAAGCGGAGGCATACTACTGGCAAACCTCTGCAGCAGTTCCATTGAGGGGTTCGGCACCTGCGCCATTTCCGAGAAAAGCAGCATGCTGGTAAGGGTATTGTTCAGCTCGTGACCGATGCTTGCGGCAATGGTTGCCACCATCTGCTGGCGCTCTGCCTCGATCATTGGAAGCCATACTTCCTGATTTCCCGAAAATTATAACTATGCCGCACCAGGGATGGGAATCTCAAGAGTACTTAGAATCTGTCGCTGATGTTTGGTTAGTTCGGTCATAATGTGGCCGTACTTGCCAGTGTAATTCACCTTGGTCAGAGTTTCCATTTCCCTGAGCATTTCTCGTACGGTGTATTGTTCAATCAGCCCGGTATTCCGCATCTGTTTGCGAAGGGCGCTGATAAGGATCAAGGCAATGAACTGGACAAAGAGCCGTCCGTCGACTGTCGATGAGCTGTGCATCCTTGATCGCTTCATATCGAGACTGTTCTTCAGGTCATCAAAGCATTTTTCTACCGAATCCTTGTCACGATACACCTGTATGGCCTCTATTGGATCCTTGATACCGCTGGAGAGTAATGCCTGAAAACCGGAATACTTGCTGATATGCCGGCTGATGACCTCGGTGTTAAAGAAAACCTTCATCCCCCGCTTCGGTGTTGTTTTCACGGTCAGAAACTCTTCATACGCTTTCTGGTGTGCTGGCACCGGGTTGCCGGATTCGACCTCTTGCCGATACTGAAATAGTGCCTCATTGGCCCAGTGACCACATAGCTGTCAAAAGTGACAAATGTTACATAGCACCGTTCTAAATATCCCTATTCTGCCCGCCAGCTCGATTTAGAGTTTCAATTAAAGTGGTTCTCTTTACTCCAAAGTTTCTACAAATTGCGGCTTTAGACATGCCCCCCCTAAGGGCATGAGTGATTGCCTCCAGCTTTTCTCCTGTGATTGCCGGCGGTCGCCCCCCTATTCGACCCCGCCGACGTGCCGCTGCCAAGCCAGCCATCACCCTCTCTTGCGTCAAGGATCGTTCATACTGAGCAAGTGCGCCAAATATTTGAAACAGCAATTCCCCGGACGGCGTAGTAGTGTCCATTCCTTCTGTCAAAGAACGGAATGCTGCCTTCTTCTCTTTAAGCGATGTAACTATGGATAACAGGTGTGCAAGAGACCTCCCCAACCGATCCAATTTCCAAACGACAAGAATATCCCCGGCGCATACAAACTCTAACGCTTTTGCCAAGCCTGGTCTGTCGTCTTTGGCTCCGGAGGCATGATCTTCAAAAAGATGTCTACTATCAACTCCAGCCGCTAATAGTGCATCACGTTGTAGGTCTGTACTTTGCCGGTCTGATTCGGATGAAACTCGCATATAGCCAACAAGCATACGGAAAACCTCTCATTTGATATTTGCGTACATCATAGCATAGCGACATAGTTTTCCGTATACTTTTTTGCGCAGAAAAGAGGATGGTTTATGATCGGGGTAGATGGTGTCGGATAACATGTGTTTTCCGATAGGGGTCATACTAAATGATGATCAAAACCCAAGGTCTTCTCGCCGGTGGAGTCTGCCTGAAAGCAACTCGGTTATCCATCTCCACGAATTAAAATGACCTGCCCCAGGCTGTTAATAATGCTAATGCGAGGGAGTGCGTCTCTCCAACAAACTATTCGCACAGTCGTACAGTGCCATTTTAAGTTTTGTGCCTGTGGCAGGCTTCATCATACCGAGATCCAGAGAGTGTCTCTGATCGTCAGTTATTTCAAAGGCTGATAATACAATCGCCGGAAGTGATGTATTCTGTGTTCGCACGTGTTTCAACATTTCAAAACCATCCATAACCGGCATCTTAATGTCCGTTATTATAATATCCGGGTGGTGCTCGTTGTAGGCTGCCAGACCTTCTGCGCCATCTTTTGCGGTTATCAGTATGCCGACAATACGAGACAAAAACTGGCTGTACTGTCCCCTGGTTTCATCGTCATCTTCAACATACAACACGGTAAGTTGTTTCAGCTTGTCCAGGTCCTGTTCGCCAACATCAATAGTTTTTTTCCGCAGCAGGTTTGCCGGGGAGAGCCATTTTTCAAGGACAGCGGCAAGCACCTCTTTCTTTACCGGTTTTGGCACATAGTCGTCCATACCAGCTTCAAGACACTTGTCACGGTCCTCTTTCATGGCATTGGCTGTCATAGCGCATACCGGCACGTTATGATTGAGAACCCCGGAACTTTGATCACGGATTATCCCGGTCGCTTCAAAACCGCTCATGTTCGGCATCATGCAATCCATTAGCACCAGATCATAGTTAGTCATTGATAGAGCATCTACCGCTTCTTGTCCGTCTGCAACCACATCAGCGGTGTATCCCAGGGCTTTCAGCAGATGGAGTGCAACTTTCTGGTTGATGGCATTATCTTCAGCCAACAGAATATGTGCGGTGAGATCGTTTAGGCTTTTGGCAGCACGAGGTGCAATCATCTGTGTATGAGTAGCAGCATCCTGAACGGCTTTCAAAGCATCAGCGCTCTGCTTTTCAAGCCGGGCAGTAAACCAGAAGGTAGAACCGTTCCCCTCTTCACTGGTAACGCCTATCTCACCGCCCATAAGCTCCGCCAGTTGCTTGCAGATGGTCAACCCCAGTCCGGTCCCTCCGTACTTACGGGTTGTGGAACCATCCACCTGGGTAAAAGGGGCAAAGATAGAGTCAAGGCGGGACGCCGGGACGCCAATACCGGTATCACTAATTGCAAACCTGATTGTCACAAAGCCATCCTGCTCTGATTCGAGTGACGCCTTGACCGCAACAGCACCTCGCTCGGTGAATTTCAGCGCGTTGCCGACCAGATTGGTGATAATCTGCCGGACTCTGGTAGGGTCACCTTTCAGAATAACCGGCATGCCAGGCTCAATGCTGTGGGTTAGCGCAATCCCGGCATTATCGGCTCGATAGGACAGTAACCGATTGATATCATCCAGTATAAGGCGCAGATCAAAGTAGATCAGTTCCAGATCAAGTTTGCCTGCCTCAATTTTGGAAAAATCGAGAATCTCATCGATCAATATCAGCAGATTTTCACCACTTCTGGAGATAATCTCGGCATAATCCCGTTGCTCCGTGCTCAGATCAGTTTCCAGAAGAAGGCTGGACATGCCGACTACTCCATTCATCGGGGTGCGGATTTCATGACTCATGTTGGCCAAAAACGTACTTTTGGCGACGTTAGCACTGTCAGCCTTCTCCTTTGCTGCAAAGAGATCATGATTTACGCGACGCAGATTTGCTTCAGACCCGAACAACTGCTCAGTTCGCAACTCCAGCTTGAGATGTTGAACCTCAAGATCCCCTTGTGCTTTAATCAGATTTTCATTTTGTAGCTCCATTTCGATCTGCCGGTCCTGCAGATCTTCTTCGACCAATCTCCGCGCAGTAATATCTTCCACGGCAAGCAAGATAATATTCGAGCCGACCGTCTCACGGTAAATCTGTTTGGCATTAAGCAGGACAGTCTTCCGACCGATGTCTTGAAAAGTGTGATCGATTTCATAGTCATGAATCACAGATAGAAGAGGAATAATTTCCCCAAGAAGTTTCCGCAAATCGGGAATATCCCACTGACCATTGCCAAGGTCGTAGATATAATTATTGATGGTCTCTTCCGGGGTTACCATGAAGGTATCGTAGAAGCTTCTGTTGACACTGAGAATTGACAAATCGGCACGAAGCACGATCATCGGTTCACGCACAGTATTGACGATGTTTTCAATATATTCCAGGCTTTCATTATTCTGAGCGCTGATTTCCCGCAGATTTTCGACCATTACCTTTAATGCCCAGAGAACACCTGACCGGTTGTCATCATGCACCTGTACCGTTATGGACAGGTCGCCTCCTGCCACCGTCTCGGCTATTTTGCGAAGTTCCGCTGGTTCAGCACCTAAATCCCGTAACAATCGCTTTATGACTGCTCTCACCAAAAAGACAGTGATCAGTACACTGATGACCATGCAAATGAGAGCATAGTTCCGTCCTTTCCTGTAGGCAGCCTCATACTCCAGATGTTTCCGGTCTGCAGTAACCTGCTCTATCGTTGCCAGTGCCGACAGTTTACTGACAAGCGGATCAATGCTCTCATAGATCTTAGTCGTGCGAAGACGTTTCAGATCTGCCTGATCCCCTCTGTCAAATACGGTTCTCAGTTCGGTAAGGTCAGCGTCCGCATGTTTCATCAGCGGCGTAACCGCTGTGATCAATTCCCGTTCTGCAGGACTGATTTCCGCGCTGAGGTACGCCTTCCATTGAGCGGCGATTTTATTCTGTGCCTCTGCCGTCCTCTTGCGCCCTTCCTCCCAGGTAATCAGGTTATCACCGGTTTTGCGCACCGTAGTGATTAAGGCTTCACTGTAATTGTCTGCTATTGACTTGAGTTGTAAAATCGGCACCAAACGTTCGTTGTACACGTCATTGATTGCCTCGTAGCCGACCTCGGCGACGTATATGCCTGCTGCAAAAATGGCAGTTATGAAAAAGCCGATTATACCCGTCGTCAAATAAAGAGATGTTTTTATTTTCATTCGATTGCCTCCAGCAAACGCACTAAGGGCTTTCTGACGGCTATATGTTGGCA
>Ga0118677_10001327_pt1 | contig 51599 bp, 42 predicted proteins | sample AliMusrvi5mmetaG_FD_86154 | JGI IMG/M metagenome (GOLD analysis project Ga0118677, IMG submission 86154) | reverse complement strand
GGTTATGCTACTGTACTGTTTGCTCATCTTCACGTCTTCCATATCGCGCTTGACGAGCTTGCCGAATGTTTCCTCACTGTCCAGCAGAAGATTGTCCAGGAACTTAGTATCTGCCGCATTCATCAGATAGTCTATGTTATTTGTGAACTTGGTCAGCAGATACGGATACATTTCTTTTCATTTCTAAAAAAAACACGTTCCCTGCTATGGGCACTAAAAGCAACTCTGAACGCATTCAAACTCTTACGAATAAAACGTTATGACGTGATGTTCTCGCGAGTCGCCCCACAGTATGGCCATCTTCCGGCGCTACTGCTGTCTTTCTGTACATCTACACCTTGGTGTGCAGCCTGGAGTGACCCATTGCCATCCCAGAAGGCGCTTCCCCCGTACGGCCAAGGAATAACTGCTTATGTATCACCACTCCAAAGTGCCTATCTTAGAGCAGTTGCAACGCGTGCCGAGTGGCATGTATTCCCCTGCGAGCGGCTTAAAAATTATGTTGCAACTTATCTTCGTGATCTTGCAAACAAGTCTTCATCAATTCCCCATATTTCTCTCCTCAATATGTCACCAGCAATTTCATCAAATTTAGACAATACTTGTTTCACAATATGTTTCGCAGGAAGTCTAGCAAATAGAGATTCTGCGGCTTTTCTAAATGGGGTCAAACTTTTTCTTGAATCACAGCCAATTTTAAATGATTTTAAAATTATATTCATCAGCAATTCACTTGGTAGAGCACGTGAGTTGGTTACCGAACTTTCTATTGAAACTACTGTATCCATGCACTCAGAGAAACAATACCAGGCAACTCTTGATATCATGGCAGCATCAAGTGTACTGCTTGTAATTGAAGCTTGTTGCTCGGAAGGGGTTTTTTTTCCTTCAAAATTTGTTGATTATGTACAGATTGGTCGTCCCATTTTGGCCGTATCCCCATGCAACGGAACACTGGCAGACATTCTTTCACTACATGGGGGAGGAATAGCTGTTGACTGTACGTCAGCAGAAGACGTGGCATTAGGTATCGCAACCTTGTATAGAGCATGGGAATCAGGCCAACTTGACGAACATTTTAGCTCCAAACGACTGCGGCCTCTCTTTAGTGAAAATGCGGTATTGGGCAAATACCTTGAAATTATCAGTATGAATTCAAAATGGATGCTGAACCAATGAATTTGGAACTACACACTGAAAGCCCAATTTCTTTTTATGAACAAATCAATCGAGAATCAATCTACACTATTGAGCGCGATTGCCGCGAACATCCTTTTTATCCCCTACTTGTCCCCTTCCTTGAACGCTGGAATCTCCAACAGAAGAAATGTCTTGAAATCGGCAGTTCAAAAGGGCTCTTCCAGGATATGGTGGCTGACTATACCGGCGTTGATGTAGCAGCTAGCCTTAGTTCCTACTACCATAAGCCATACCATGTTGTTAATGATGCTCTACTGCCATTCCCTGATAACAGTTTTGATGCTGTTTTTACCTACGCGACTCACGAGCATATTCCTGACCTTGAAACAGCACTTAACGAGATAATCAGAGTTCTCAAGCCGGGAGGTGTCTGCCTGTTTGCACCGGCCTGGCACAACCGCCCCTGGTTTGCCGAAGGGCTGGCTGTACGCCCTTATTCGGACCTGAAACCGGGACAGAAAATACGGAAATTTTTAATACCGGTTAGGGATTTTGCCGCTATACGCTGGCCCACTGTTTTGTTGAGAAGGTTTACCCGGTTAGTTCAGTACCTTCTATCATCGAAACCCGCTCACCTAAAATACAGAAAGCTTCAAGCAAATTACGAGACCTTCTGGCAGTCTGACTCTGATGCCTGCAACAGCCTTGACCCCTTCGATGTGATCTTATGGTTTAGAAGCAGGGGGTTTGTCAGTCATGGCTACAACAACTGCTGAAAATATTGATGGTTAGAACCTACGGGTTAGTGCTGAAGTGGTTGCGCTTTTTGAGACATGTGTGTAAGCAATGAACCGACCTATTTTGAAAGGAGAGGTTCAATGCCACAACACCGTACACATCACAGCGCAGAATTTAAGGCCAAGGTCGCTTTGGCCGCCCTGTCGGAGTCAAAGACTCTGGCGGAACTTGCAACCGAATACCGGGTTCACCCGACCCAGATCACCCGTTGGAAACAGGATCTGATCGAGAGTGCCTCTGACCTCTTTGGCAAAGGCAAAAAGAAAGAAGTCAACCATGAGGCCGAAGTGGCCGAACTTCACCGCATGATCGGCAAGCTCAAGGTTGAGAATGATTTTTTGTCGCATCTGCCCGGACTGAACTTGACCGGGCGCAGAAACAACAAGTGATTGCCACCGGTCATCCTGAAGTTTCCATTGAGCGCCGCTGCCAGCTTCTGGCGCTGCCGCGTGCCAGCTATTACCGTGGGCCGGCTTCAGGTTTGCGTTCCGGTGATCTGGAACTGATGCGCAGGATCGACGAACTTTACATGGAGCATCCCTGGATGGGCAGTCGCTCTTTTGTCGATCATCTCACGACGCCTGAAGCCCCTGTGGGACGAGATCGAGTACGTCGCCTGATGCTCGTCATGGGTATCGAGTCCCTGGCCCCCAAACCCGGCACCAGCAAGCGACAGCCGAAACATCCGGTCTATCCCTACCTGCTGCGGGGAATGACCATTGACAGGCCCAATCAGGTTTGGGCAACCGACATCACCTATCTCCCCATGGCACGGGGACACATGTACCTGATAGCGATCATGGACTGGGCCACCAGACGGGTTCTGTCCTGGCGGTTGTCCAACACTCTGGACACCAGATTCTGTGTCGAAGCGCTGAAAGAGGCATTGTTCAAATACGGCGCGCCGGAGATCTTCAACACCGACCAGGGATGCCAGTTTACCAGCGAAGCTTTCACCTCCGTCCTCAAGACCTGGAACATAAGGATCAGCATGGACGGCAAGGGGCGATTCAAGGACAACATCTTTATCGAACGACTCTGGCGTACCCTGAAATACGAGAGAATCTACCTGAAGGCATACGAAACCGGAACTGAGCTTTTCAAAGACCTGACAATCTGGTTTACCCACTACAACGAGAAACGAAAACATTCGTCACTTGACAAGCGGACACCGGATGAGGCTTATTTCCATGGACTAGAAAAACTGAAGCAGGCTGCCTGAAGCCGGAAACCACAACAACATCGGGTCATTGCTTATTCTACCCCTCAGGCTGTCTCACAAACCCGGACCACCTCATGCAGCAATTGTGGAGGTGGTCGAAAAAGAAAAACCGTCCGGCATCAACGGCAAAAACCGCAGTGCCATTTCTCGGTCCAGCGCTCGATAACCGGAATTCAGATCAGGGATTTTTCTCCCAACCAGTCTGTTAGCCAGCAACCCCAATAAGATTTTTCCCGGCTTGCGCCAAACTGGCGAACCGGCCGTACCCTTGCGCGCCCCCACAACCATATCGAATACTTTCCGTTCTGCCATTAAATGAATAATGTCTCGTGCATCATGTTGACCATCGGCATCAATATAAATCACGGTACGCCCGGTCGCGGCTCTCGTTCCGGATTTGAGCGACGCGCCATAACCCTTGTTATAGGCGTGACGCAAAACAATAGCCCCAGCCTCATCAGCAACGTCGGCTGTGCCATCAGTCGAACCGTCGCAGACGACGATGACTTGACTTTCGCAGTCCAAGCTTTCGCAAACGGCCTTAACTTGCCTGACGACAAGACTAATATTTTCGGCCTCTTGATATGCAGGAATTACGATACTTACGGATTCTCTATTAACGGTCATGTTAAATGGCCCTCTAACTCAATTATTTAAAACAAAACTTCATTAACCACATCTATAGCAAGTAGCCAAAACTGAAGGAAAGGTGGATAGAAATTCGCTTTTTACGGAATACCTATATCACCCTGAATAAGCCGATGTCAAAGCAATTTTTGTTGTTTTACAAGTAGTTTGCGTCCGGAAAATATTCTTCTCAAACACTCCAGCAGTTGCTGATTCTCCTCGCTGCTCCGCACTGCAATCCGGAAAAATTTATCTGACAACCCCATAAAGTTTGAACAGTCACGTATCAGTATCCGGTGATGCAGCAACCGCTCTTTTAGTTCACTTGCGTTCATGCCTTCTTTAATTTCTATCAGGAGAAAATTGGCGTTGGAAGGATAAACTTTAAATACTGGGAACTGTTCAAGACCATCAATAAGGCCACGACGTTCCTGGCGAACAAACTCGATAGTGCGCCGATTATGTTCACTATCCTGCAATGAGGCAACACCGGCGACAAGGGCCAGGGTGTTCACGCTCCAGGGTCCTCCTTTGGAATCCAGACGTTCGGCCAGGCTGGCATTGCTGATGGAGTAGCCGAGGCGCAGGCCGGGGATTCCGAAAAACTTTGTCATGGAGCGAAGCACTATCGAGTTGTCACGATGTACGACAACACGCTTGGCGGAGGACTTCTCGCAGAAATCCATGAAGGCTTCATCCAGCACCAGAAAAGTACCGGCGTCGATGCAGAGGCGGTAGATTTTATCGATCACCCGCTGTGAGTAGAGAGTTCCGGTTGGATTGCCGGGGTTGCATAGGTAGAGCAGATCGATGCCTCCGGCAAGAGTTCGTTCAAGCGTGTCGGTGTTGATGGAAAAGTTGTCTGCATGAGGCAGAATGAAGTGTTGTGACTCCCAATGGTGTTGGTCCAGCGCCCGGACGTATTCACTGAATGATGGCGATATGATCAGAGCTTTTTTCCCGGGTAGCAAGGCTGGCAGGTTGTATATTAACTCGGTGGAGCCGTTTGCGATGGCGAAATTGGACGGCGACAGATCGTGGTATACGGCCAGTGCCTGCTTCAGCTCCAGATGACCACTGTCCGGATAATGTACCAGGCTGCCAAGGGCGCTGATGAGAGACTTTCGCACCTCCGGAGAGCTGCCGAGCGGGTTTATGCTGGCGGAAAAATCTGAAATTGCATCTGGCGATACACCGAACACGCGGGCTACAGAGAATATGTTCCCGCCATGATCATAAGAATGGGACACGGATTCCCCTAAGGAGGAGGGTGGCCGAGATGCAGGAGGCCGCCATCAGAATGGTTGAGATATACATCAGTTTGATCATCCCGCGATACGCCTTTTCGTCAATCAGCAAGAGCGAATTGCCGATATGTTCCTTCCAGGAATGGACTCCGTTGTAGCTGGCCGCCCCTCCCAGGCGAATACTCAAAGCCCCGGCCGCAGCAGCTTCAGGATGTCCGCTGTTCGGTGAAGGGTGTTTGAGCCGGTCACGCATGGTGATCCGCATGGCGCTGGAGGCGGAATATCCGGTCAATGCTGCGGCGATGATCATTAAAATAGCGGTCAGGCGGGCGGGGATAAAATTGAGCAGATCGTCCATGCGAGCTGAGGCCCAGCCAAGTTTAAGATATCGTTCATTTTTGTAGCCGACCATCGAGTCCAGAGTGCTGACGGCCTTGTAAACCATAGCAGCGACCGGTCCGCCCAATGTAAGCCAGAACAACGGTGCGATGATGCCGTCTGAACTGTTCTCTGCGACTGTTTCCACCAGAGCCCGCCAGATATCGGGTTCTTTGAGCTGATCGGTGTCTCGCCCGACAATCCATGACAGGTAGTGTCGCGCCGTCGGCAGGTCACCAGATGACAGAGCTGCTGCGACACGGGCAGACTCAATATGCAGGGAACGGGTTGCCAGACATGTGAATGAGATAACGATGGCGCCGATGAAACCGGCCAGAGGGTTAAGGTAATGCAGTCCTTTCAAGATAAGCCATGTCGCCCCGGCTGCGATGCCGATGGTTACCAGCATCAGCAGTATGCCTGCCGTACGCAGGTCAAGCCAGGGGCGGCGCATACCATGATCCAGCACATCAACCAAGCGCCCAATCAAAGAAACCGGATGCGGCAGCCAGCGCGGATCACCGATTATCAGATCGAGCAACAGCGCCAGGGCGATGATCATTGGATCAGCGGGTATCACTGCTCAATCCGCAGATGGTCAGAAGAAGGGGCAGATCCAGGTGTTTTTCGAGTTGTTCCGCCAATTGGTCAAAGGGATCGCGCTCGGGTTGTTTCTGGCTGCCTCGACGTAGCGTCATTCCTTTTTCGATACGGATACGATTCAGGTATGTCTCACGAAAACGCACATTTTCGAAGATGCCGTGCATGTAGGTGCCGAATATCCGGCCATTGGAAGATACGGCGCCATCCTCGGCAGTCACCGGGGATTCGCCCCGTTGGAAGATTCTGGCAAATGGCCTGGCGGAGGGGCCCAACGTTGTTCTGCCCATGTGAATCTCATAGCCGGACATGACCCCGTTGCAATCCGGCGCCACAATCAGGCCGGCCTCTTCCAGGTAACACAAGGACTGATGGGTTTCTTTCTCCAGCAGGATGCTGGTTTCGGCAGGTAGCAGGTCAAGACCCTGAGCCTCCCTGATTGCGGACTCAACGCCGTCCGGATCCAGAACGCGCGTGCCGAGCATCTGGAAACCGCCGCAGATGCCGACAATATGGCCCTTGAAGTTTCTGATTTCTTCAAATACTCCCCGATTCATCAGAAAGTTCAAATCGGCAATTGTAGATTTGCTGCCGGGTATTATAAGGATGTCCAGATCCTGCAAGTGTTCAGCCGATTCTATATAACTCAGGCTGACATCAGGCTCGCTCGACAGAGGATCAAAGTCGGTAAAGTTTGATATACGCGGCAGCCTGAGTACGCCGATGTGGATTTTTTTGCGCCCATCAATTATGCCTGCGGGCTTGGAGCACTGTCCGAGGGCCATGCTGTCCTCGGCCGGCAGGTTCAGATCTGGGAACCAGGGTAGCACACCTATCACCGGTACTCCGGTCCGCTCGTGTATAAAATCGATTCCGGGGGCCAGAATCTGCGGGTCACCACGAAACTTGTTAATGATAATACCCCGGATATAGGCGCGTTCAAACGGTTCCAACAACTCAATTGTACCGATAATCTGGGCAAAAACGCCACCTCTGTCGATGTCTGCCACCAGAATGACCGGGCAGCGCGCCATCGTTGCAACCTTGAGGTTGGCGATATCACTGTTCTTCAGGTTTATCTCGGCGATACTCCCGGCCCCTTCTATAACAATGAACTCATAGGTCTGATGCAGTCGATCAAAGCTTTCACGTATTTTTGCGAAGGCGATCGGCTTGTAGGCATCATATTCAGTGATGGTCATATTCCCGACCGGTCGCCCCTGGAGGATTATCTGACTGCCAGTATCGGAGTTGGGTTTCAGTAGTACAGGGTTCATGTCGGTATGGGGATTTATATCGCAGGCCTCGGCCTGTACCGCTTGGGCGCGACCGATCTCTCCTCCCTCAGGGGTGACATACGAGTTGAGTGACATGTTCTGTGACTTGAAGGGCGCCACTGCCATGCCTCGTCTGACCAGATAACGGCAAAAACCAGCGGTGATGACCGATTTTCCGACATCGGAAGCGGTGCCGCAGAACATGATCGCTCCCGGCTTCGGCAGCGGCTCCTGCACGGTAAGGGTTCCTATTGCCTGCGTAGCGGTTCCGTATTTGCCTGCATAGCCGCGGGGCGTAACCATGCGCCCCTGACTGTCGACAAAACTGCTTGAGTTTCCAATGAACACAATGCTGGACATATCTATTTCATAGTCTAGTAAATGGCTGAGAGTTGTTACTGTAATTGATTCGCCATTCCGGCAGGCGTTTCTAACGATGCCGACCGGTGTGCCGCCCGGGCGGTGAGCGAGGATGATGTCACACGCTTCCTCTATCTGCGTTCTGCGACTACTGCTGCGAGGGTTAAAAATGGCGATGACGAAGTCAGCCCTTGCGGCAGCTACCACTCTTGTTTTGATAAGATTCCAGGGGGTGAGCAGGTCAGACAACGAGATGACGGCAAAGTCGTGCATAAGCGGCGCACCAAGGAGTGCTGCAGCGGCCTGCACAGCAGATATGCCCGGAATCACCTGTACGTCTGGTTGCAGCGTATCAGACCCCCCTTTTAAATCCATCTCGATCAGTTCCATAACCAGCCCGGCCATGCCGTAGATCCCGGAGTCGCCTCCTGAAACAAGGGCAACGGACTCTCCGGCGCGAGAACGGCGGATAGCTTCACGGCAACGCTGGATCTCCTGTGTCATACCGGTGGCAATTACATTTTTGCCATCCAGCAGGGGGCGAACCAGTTCGATATAGTTATCATATCCGATAACCGTCCCGGACATCGCAATTGCCTGTTTGGCCGCATCGGTGAGATGTTCAATGGCGCCCGGCCCGGTACCGACGATGTAGAGTGAAGCCATTAAGTCCCTCGAAACTGGAATTACTTTTATCTTTCTGCGTAAACGATCAATCCTCTGGTGGCTACCTCGACTCGGCAATTGGATAATCCTCTCCGCTTCAAACGAAACAGGATTAGCCCCGACAGCAGGGGATGCACTCCCGGAAGGATCAGCGGAAAGTGTTTGAAAGACGTGCTGCAGACGGCATTCCAAGTGGCCCTTAGAGAGGTTCTGTGCCTTTGTCTCGGTTTAGCGGAATTACAAGGCATAATTTACGAATGTTCGCTGGTTTGGTTGAATTCCAACCCCTGCCAATTTTCAATGGTATTGTCCAGTCGCCACTGGCTGCCGGCCATGTAGGTCAGTTTCCCTTCTCCGTCGATGTAGACATGCATGGCCTCTTTCTTCTCAAACTCTTCGATCCGTTTTTTCTCTCCAGTAACCCAGCGGGCGGTGACGTAGCTGACCGGTTCAAAGGCCACCTTGACACTGTACTCATGTTCCAGACGGTGCATGACAACCTCAAACTGCAACAGACCCACTGCGCCGATGACCCAGTCGGACCCCATCAGAGGCTTAAATACCTGAGTGGCGCCTTCCTCGGCCAGCTGAACCAGCCCCTTTTCCAGAGCTTTGGATTTCATCGGGTTCAAAAGACGCACCTTTCGGAAATGCTCCGGGGCAAAGCTGGGAATGCCGGTGAATTTCAGATCCTCTCCAACGGTGAAGGTGTCGCCGATCTTGATGGTGCCGTGATTGTGGATGCCGATAATATCGCCCGGCCAGGCCTCTTCAATGTTTGTACGGTCCTGGGCCATGAAGATGGTGGCGTTGGCTATCTGAACGTCACGCCCCAGTCTGACGTGACGAACCTTCATGCCGCGGGTGAACTTGCCGGAACAGATGCGGAAGAAGGCGATCCGGTCACGGTGGGATGGGTCCATGTTCGCCTGGATCTTGAATGTGAAGCCGCTGAACGGCTCTTCATATGGAGAAACTGAACGGCTCACAGCTTCGCGCGGCAGCGGATGCGGAGCATGTTCGACAAAGGCGTCCAGAAGTTGTTGTATGCCGAAGGTGTTGATGGCGCTGCCGAAGAAAACAGGGGTTTGGTGCCCCGCAAGATATGCAGCTTTATCGAAGGGATGGGCGGCCCCCTCCAGCAGTTCTACGTCATGGCGCAGTTCGTCTACCTGGCTCCCCAGAAGTTGATCCAGGCTCGGGTCGTCCAAGCCGTTGACAGTCAATGTTTCTCCGGTGCCGTTATCCGCCTCGGAGTCAAAGAAAATCAGTTTTTTTGTATATAGGTGGTAAGTCCCGCGAAAACGCTTGCCCATCCCGATCGGCCAAGTGACCGGTGCGGTCTGCATCTTCAGGTTTTTCTCTATATCGTCCAAGAGGTCCAGCGGTTCAAGTCCCTCACGATCAAGCTTGTTCATGAAAGTCATGATCGGAGTGTGGCGCAGGCGGCAGACCTCCAGCAGCTTCCTGGTCTGGCTTTCAACCCCTTTGACCGAGTCTATCACCATCAGGACAGAGTCAACCGCGGTTAGTACCCGGTAGGTATCTTCAGAAAAGTCGTTATGTCCAGGGGTATCGAGCAGGTTAATCTCGCAGCCGCCGTAAGAAAATTTCATGACGGATGAAGTTACAGAGATGCCCCGTTGTTTTTCAAGCTCCATCCAGTCCGAGGTGGCATGACGGGAGCTCTTTCGGGCTCTTACCTCTCCAGCCTGCTGAATGGCGCCTCCGAATAACAGCAATTTTTCAGTAATGGTGGTCTTACCGGCGTCAGGGTGGCTGATGATGGCGAAGGTCCGACGTTTTTCGACTTCTTCCTTATTGAACTGTTCCACTCGGTATTACTCCTTGAAATTTATCCACGGAACATCAGTCGGTCCATGCACCACCTGCCTCCTCCGGCTATCATCAGATAGAATGCCATCCCCAACAGGGCGATGTTGTATTCAATGCCATGACCGCGCCCGGCAGCACAGGCGATGTTCAGGAAAAAACCGTTTATCCAGTGGACTTTGTAAATTGCTACAAGCATAACCGCAGCGATGCCGGACGCAGAAAGACGTGTCAGAAATCCGGCCAGTACGCAAAAGCCGCCTCCGAACTCGGCAATGATGGCTAACAGAGTGAATATGGGGGGAATCCCCATTTTTTCTTCAAAGGTCTTGAAGGTCCCGGATAGTCCTTGCCCGTCAAAAAGACCCAAGAGTTTCTGAGAACCATGAGCCATAAAAATAAGCCCTAGCGGAATACGTACCATGAGCGGTGCGATCAGGCCGGTTATGTCAAAAGCCCCTTTAGCCATTTGTGCCTCCCCTGAATTCCCTGTGAAGAAGTCTGTTTTTACCGCTGCGCTTGACGGAATACATAAGTTCGTCAATCTGCTGAACTACCTCGTCAATAGATTCTGGCGCCTTAATGTATGTGCCGGCACCGACACTGAATGTAATCGGCCAGTTTTTTTGTGTTACAGCATCATTCAGGTGATCGAGCATTTTGTTCAAAAAAACGATGGCTGCTTCACCGGAAGTTTCAGGTAATAGTATGACGAACTCGTCACCGCCAAAACGGGCCAGGATATCGGTACTTCTGATGTTTACCATGATGGTGGAGATAACAGTAACCAGCGCTTTATCACCGGTTCTGTGCCCCAGGGTGTCATTTATATCCTTGAAGTTGTCCAGATCGATGTAGACAGCCGTGAATGGCAAATCATAGCGCCGCGATCGGTTGATCTCGTGCTCGGCCAGGTCAAAGAAAGAATGGCGGTTCAATGCCCCGGTCAACGGATCATGGCTTGCCAGTGTTTTTTCGTTCTCGAGGTTCTTTTTGAGTGCGGAAAACAGCACACTCATAATCAGCAGGAAGAGAAACTCAATCAGCTCATTCCAGTAGTGCAGCGCGGATTGAGAAAAGTTGAAGGAAGATGGACTTTCGTCCACTACAACCCGAACAGCTATAGCCAACAGGCAGAAAAAAACCCCGTAGTTCTTACCGATAAACCAGGCGCCCAGTGAGACTGGAATAAGATAAAAGACTATCAATGAGTAATCGCCGGTGATGAAATCCACCCAACCCAGCAGCAGCAAGATTACCGCGTTGAATGAAATCAATGCCGCCCTGCTTCTGGATGAAAAAGTAGCTACGATTTTTCGGTGAATATGCGTGAGCATCTGTTTCCCGGAATTAGCGCAAATGAAAAAAAAGAGTCACGCCATTCTGCGTAACTCACTGATATTCTTGGCGGGCGGCATGGGATTCGAACCCACGACCCCAGGCTTCGGAGGCCTGTGCTCTATCCAACTGAGCTAACCGCCCGTAGTACGTGCTGCATGGACGTATGCAGGTGGAGATGATTACACTAAATGCAGAATCAACTCAAGCCAAAAATCTGTCATTTTGTATGTTGCTCTGTTAAGGTGTACAATCATGACTCTAAAACGAATCCGCGTCATAGGACTAACCGGTGGTATTGCCAGTGGCAAGAGCAGTGTTGCACGATTTTTTGAAGATCGGGGCGTGCCGGTGATAGATGCCGACCAACTTGCCCGGGTTGCAGTGATTCCGGGGAGCCCGGCTATAGAGCGCATAGCGGCAATTTTTGGTAATAAAGTCCTTGCTGCAGACGGATCTCTTGACCGTAAACAGCTTGGTGCCCTGGTTTTTGCATCACCTGATAAACGACATCAACTGGAAGATATACTGCACCCGGAAATCCGCCGTCTGGCGGAAGATCGCATCGCAAGCGCATGCGCTGACGGGCATAGGCTGCTTGTGTATATGGCGCCCCTCCTGATCGAAGCCGGTGTCACAGATCGTGTTGATGAAATCTGGGTAGTGACGGTGAGTCCTGATGTACAGCTGGAGCGGTTGATGCACCGCGACGGAATCAGTCGTGCCGAGGCGTTGAGCATGATTGCCAGCCAGATGCCGCTGGCTGATAAGAAGCTTTACGGAAAAGTGGTCATAGATAACAGTGGAACACGAGAACAGACGCAGCGTGTCCTGGAAGATATCTGGGAGCGGGAGGCGGGGAACATTGATGAATGAAAGGAAGCATATACTTAGGCCAGGTCGACGCCCGGTCCCGCCAACAAATCCCCTCCCGGTTCCTTCCCTCCTTCTTCCCCCCATGAAGGGGGGAGAAAAGAACACTCTCTCCGTCCAGGAGAAAGATAGAGAGAGGGATGAAGGGGAGAGGGAATATTTTGTTTCCAGCATGCCTGTGCCAGATGCTCTCCTGAATTGTTTTGCCGCTGTTCCACGCGGGGCCGAAGAGCTTGCAGCCCATGAGCTGGAAACGCTTGGTATCACCGGAGCGATTGCCGGCAAAGGGGGGGTGGCTTTTGTCACCGACCGTACCGGGTTGTATCAGGCCAACCTGTGGTTGCGTACCGCCAGTCGCGTACTGGTGCAGTTAGCGGTATTCCCATGTACAAATCCGTACGAGCTTTACGCCGGGGTATTTGTGATTCCCTGGTACAATATGATAACTCCTACCATGACCCTGGCGGTGGATTGCAGTTTGCGGGATTCTGCCCTCACTCACTCCGGCTTTGTGGCGCTTAAAACAAAGGATGCCATTGTAGACCGAATCCGCGAAGCGTGTGGAAGCCGCCCCAGCGTTGACACTTCTCTGCCAGACGTCCGCATCAATGTGCATTTGCACAAAAACGTCTGCACCGTCAGCCTCGACAGTTCGGGCGATTCCCTCGATCGTCGCGGCTACCGCCTTGAGCGTAACGAAGCCCCGCTACGTGAGACACTGGCTGCAGCCATAATTGCACTGACCGGCTGGGATGGATCTGTGTCGCTGGCCGATCCTATGTGCGGGTCAGGGACGATTCCAGTTGAGGCGGCACTGCAAGCGGCGCGGATTCCGCCTGGTCTGAAACGCTCCTTCGGATTTCAGCGCTGGCTGGATTTTGACTCCAGTTTATGGCACCATCTGCTCAAGGAAGCGGAGGATGGGATACAAAAAATTCCGGTCGGCTTGATAACCGGGTATGATCAGGACAGTCGTGCGCTTGCGCTGGCAGTAAGAAACAGTGCAAGCGCCGGCCTTGAAGGTCAGATCCATTTTTTTCACGCCGCTCTGCTGGAATTTATGCCGGAGGGTGACAGAGGGGTTGTGGTCATAAATCCTCCATATGGCAAGCGTATGGGCGAGGACGATGATCTGAGGGAACTCTATTGCCAGATTGGCGATATTATGAAAAAGCGTTGCCGCGGCTGGACCGGATACGTATTGACCGGAAATCTGGAGCTTGCCAAGTACATCGGTCTCAAAGCCTCCCGCCGTTTTGTGCTCTTCAACGGCCCGATTGAATGCCGGCTGCTGAAGTATGAGCTGTACTGAAAGGGCAAAATATACATGACAATCAGATGGTATCCGGGACATATGGGGAAGGCTCAGGAAAAGATGTCCGAGGCAATTCGCAAGATCGATGTGATTATCGAGGTGCTCGATGCCCGCCTCCCTTCGTCCAGTTCCAATCACCAACTGGAAGAGATGCGCCGCAATAAGCCCTGCATCAAAGTGTTAAACAAAAACGATCTGGCCGATCCCGCAGTCACCAAAGCATGGGTGCGCCATCTTGAGCGCGAGTCTGGAGTCTGCGCCCTGCCGCTCTCTGCCAGAGTGCATGCCGACGCCAAGCAACTGATCAAACTTTGTCAGAAAACGGTACCGCATCGAGGACGCCCGGGATGGCCGTTGCGGGTCATGGTGTTCGGAATTCCAAACACAGGCAAATCAACCCTGATCAATACTCTGGCAGGCAAATGTATGGCCAAGGTCGGCGACAAGCCGGCGATAACAACCTGCGGGCAGCAGATCGACCTGAGAAATGGCGTCGTTCTGACTGATACGCCCGGCATCCTTTGGCCTGATATGAATGATCAAACGGTGGCATATCGCCTCGCAACAAGCGGTGCCATCGGAGCCAGCGCTCTTGACTACACCTGCGTAGGGCTCTTTGCCGCTGAGTTCATGATGCAACGGTATCCTGAACTTATCAGAGTACACTACAAACTGTCAGACCTGCCTGATACGCCTGCTTCGATACTGGAAGCGATCGGTCGTCGGCTTGGTTGCTTGATTACCGGAGGAGAGGTGGATATGCACCGGGCTTCAGAGGCTTTTTTGCGAGAACTCAGGGCGGGAAAAATTGGTCGGATCAGCCTGGAAGAGCCAGATCAGGAAGCTGTCAGGAAGGCAGCAACAGGAGAGAGACGGAAAGCAGGATGATGTGCAGGAGAGAGCCTGTTGATTTTCTCCATATTCAATTTTGTTTAAGCTTGTGGCAGAACAGGCAGCGGTTCTTGGAAGGATGGTTAGGGGGAAATGGGACTTTTTTTTCAAGATGACAGGGTTCACAAAACACCTCGGCTCCTTTTTTATCAGGTTTGAAAAAAGCCCGCTTGAACAGCGATGAATCCGGACCTGGCGCATTTCTAAAAGCCGCTTCATAGGCTATCTTGTGCATTTCATCTTTCGGCACCAATTTGGTTTTTTCCCTGCCGGTAATCCCGATGAAAATTCCCAGAACCACAATGATCAACACCACAAACATCCAGTCACGTTTATCAATTTTCATATGTTAAACAATCCTTTTAGTGTTGATATTCCAATCCGCATTAAAGCGGCACTTCCGTTGGCTGAGACTCAAGCTCTTCAACGTGCTAATAATTTACGTCTGCGCCATTTCTTCTTTGCTGTCTTGATGTCATCTTAAATGAGAAATGGAATTATTCTGATTTTATAAGCGAAAAATAGATTATCACTCCACCGATAAACAGTCCGAAGCCAATGAAGGGGAACATTGATGTCATAGTTAGCTCCTCACCAGCAGCCGGCATGGCGTAGCGCAGGATGACAATCAGGCCAACCAGTATAACCAGCGTTAACAGGACTGTCTTTGATTTTTTAATGACACCCAGGAAGAAGACAGCAGTAATGATAATCAGGATTACCGGGTGGGTGAAAATCTGAAAGAGAGTTAAATGTTGAATAGTACCGATGAGATTGGCAGTTTCAAAGGGGCGAAGAAATTCGGTGGTTTTCTCTGCCATCTGCTGCTTGTCCATAAAGTATTTGCCCCGGTGGTTATCTATCCGTGAATGCTAAATTATTTCATCAGCTTCGGCAAGAAAATAGTTAATATAAGTGAGGACTCAGCCGTTTCTAACTCAGAAAATCCATTACCTTGTCTACGAACCCTTTTTTCATCGGGTGAATATTCTCGCCGCTGATTTTTGCGAATTCCTCCAGAAGTTCTTTCTGTTTTTTGTTCAGATTAATGGGTGTTTCGACCCGAATTACCACCAATTGGTCTCCGCGTCCGTATCCCTGCAGTGAAGGTATACCTTTGCCCTTCAGCCTATAAATCTTGCCGGATTGGGTCCCATCCGGAATCTTCATGGCTACCTTGCCGTCCAGGGTCGGGACATCAAGTTCGCAGCCCAGTGACGCCTGGATAAAACTGATCGGTATCTCGCAGATGACGTCGTTTTCTTCGCGTTGAAAGAGGGCATGCTCCTTAACATTGATCGCGACGTACAGATCCCCGTTCGGGCCGCCTTTCCCCTGGCCCCCCTCACCGGCTACTTTCAGGCGAGAACCGGTTTCAACGCCTCCTGGTATCTTGACGGAGAGTGTCTTGGTGTCCTTGATGCTGCCTTTTCCGCGACAGTCGGCACAGGGAGTGTCCACCACCTTTCCCTCTCCGTTACATTGACCACATGTCTTGCTGACGCTGAAAAAACCCTGTTGGTAGCGTACCTGTCCGGCGCCGCGACAGGTAGGGCAAACCTTGGGATCGGTACCCGGCTTGGCACCGGAGCCGTTGCATGTTCCGCAACGTTTGGCAAAGGGGACCTCGATCTTCTTTTCAACACCGAATGCGGCCTCTTCGAAGTTGATCTCAATATTGTAGAGCAGGTCGTCGCCGCGTCTCCCCTGGGTGCGACCTCGCCCACCTCCACCTGTGCCGAAGATATCGCCAAAAATGTCACCAAAGATGTCGCCAAAAGGTGTGCCTGTACCGAAACCGGCGCTGGAAAATCCACCACTACCGGATAACCCGGCATGCCCGAACTGGTCGTACTGGGCTCTTTTCTGCGGATCGGAGAGTATCTCATAAGCCTCTGTTGCCTCTTTGAAACGGTCTTCAGCGGCTTTGTCACCCGGATTCTTGTCTGGATGGTGCTGAATGGCCTCCTTGCGAAAAGCCTTTTTAATCTCGATTTCAGAGGCGTTGCGATGGGCTCCCAGCACCTCGTAATAATCACGTTTTTCACCGTTTGCCACAATAGGTTCCTTTACGAGTTTCTTTCAATACTACTGCGGGGCCGATCTGCTTGGTTGCCGCTCGCTCGAAAGTCAATCGTACTTGAGTGTACGCCTGGCTTCTTTACTCGTTTGCTCCATGCTATAGATTTCCTCATGACAATTTGCAGTAGGCTCTATATCTGGAAATGCATGTAGGGGCGGGTTTCAAGCCCGCCCCTACGTTACTTGACCAGGCCAGAACCCGGGACTATTTCTTCTGCTCCTTGACTTCTTCAAAATCGGCATCCACAACCTTGTCATCCTTCGGTTTTGATGTGCTGCCTTGTTCCCCCCCGGCGGCATCAGGCTCGGAGCTTTCGGTTTTGGCGTACATGGCTTCGGCCAGTTTGTGGGCCGATTGAGCCAGCTCATCGCTGGCTTTCTTAATTGCCTCGGTGTCCTCACCTTCCATAATTTTCTTCAGTTCTGTGATCTTATTCTCGATGTTACCCTTTTCGACTGCATCAATCTTATCGCCAAACTCCTTAAGTGACTTTTCTGTGCTGTAGACCATACTGTCGGCCTGGTTTCTAGCCTCGATCGCCTCACGTTTCTTCTTGTCTTCATCGGCGTGTGTTTCTGCGTCATGTACCATTTTGTCTATCTCCTCTTTGGAAAGGCCGGAGGAGGCAGTGATCCGGATCGACTGTTCCTTGCCGGTTCCGAGGTCTTTGGCCGAGACATGCACGATGCCGTTGGCGTCAATGTCGAAGGTCACTTCTACCTGGGGCATACCGCGCGGTGCCAGCGGAATGCCGGTCAGCTCAAAATTGCCGATAGTTTTGTTGTCGCGCGCCATCTCTCGCTCACCCTGCAGGACATGTATGGAAACGGCCGGCTGGTTGTCAGCAGCAGTCGAGAAAATCTGGCTTTTGCGACAGGGTATGGTGGTATTCTTCTCTATAAGGCGGGTCATGACGCTACCAAGCGTCTCGATTCCCAGCGTGAGCGGAGTAACATCCAGGAGCAGCACGTCCTTGACGTCGCCTCTTAAAACGCCACCCTGTATGCCGGCGCCGATTGCGACGACCTCATCCGGGTTGACGCCTTTATTGGGGGTCTTGCCAAAGATGTCCTCGACCTTTTTCTGCACGGACGGCATGCGGGTCATGCCCCCAACGAGAATAACCTCGTCGATGTCCTTCGCAGACAGGCCGGCATCCTTAAGGGCGGTGCGACACGGGCCGTCCAACTTTGACAGCAGTTCGGCACAGATAGATTCGAGCTTTGCGCGGGAAAGCTTCAGTGTCAGATGTTTGGGGCCGGAGGCATCGGCGGTGATGAATGGGAGGTTGATGTCGGTCTCCATTGAGGTTGAAAGTTCGCATTTGGCTTTTTCTGCAGCTTCTTTAAGGCGCTGAAGGGCCATCTTATCTCCACGCAGATCGATACCCTGGTCTTTTTTGAACTCGGCGGCAATCCAGTCGATCACAAGTTGATCAAAGTCTTCACCCCCCAGGAAGGTATCTCCATTCGTAGATTTTACCTCAAACACGCCGTCGCCCAGTTCCAGGATAGAAACGTCAAAGGTACCTCCACCCAGATCGAATACGGCAATTTTCTCATCTTTTTTCTTGTCCAGGCCGTACGCCAAAGCTGCAGCGGTCGGTTCGTTGATGATTCGTAGAACGTTCAGGCCGGCTATCTTGCCAGCATCCTTTGTGGCCTGACGCTGGGAGTCATCAAAGTAGGCCGGTACGGTGATTACAGCGTCGGTGACTTCTGCCCCCAGGTAATCCTCGGCGGTCTTCTTCATTTTTTGCAGAATCATTGCCGAGATTTCCGGAGCGGAATAGCGCTTATCGCGCACTTCGACCCAAGCGTCGCCGTTATCGGCCTTTACAATTTTGAAAGGGGAGATAGCGATATCTCTCCTGACCGCATCCGAATCATACTTCCGACCGATCAACCGCTTGATTGCGTACAGCGTGTTTTCAGGATTAGTGACCGCCTGTCGCTTGGCCTGCTGGCCGACAAGGCGCTCTCCGCTATCGGATATGGCGACCATTGACGGGGTTGTGCGGCTCCCCTCGGAGTTGGCGATTACGACCGGTTCGCCCCCCTCCATTATTGATACGCAGGAGTTTGTTGTTCCAAGGTCGATTCCGATTACTTTACTCATGATGTGTGCTCCTCTCTTTTCTATTCTTTCGTTGTAATGGTATTAACTGACTCAACAAAAAACAAGGCTCTACGAAAATTATTTTGCAGGAGTAGATACAGTCACCATGGCTGGTCGCAACAGCCGTTCCTTCAATTTGTAGCCCTTCTGGTATTCCTCGATGACCGTGTTAGGTGCGTGGTCGTCAGTAGGTATCTGGGCCATGGCTTGGTGGAAAGCGGGGTCGAAGGGTACGCCTGATGTCTCCAGTGGAGATACACCGAATTTTTTCAGCGAGTTTAGCAGCATTCCGTGGGTCATGCGGATCCCTTCAACCAGAGCTCCAAGTCCGTCCTCAGAGGCGTGCGCCAAGGCGCGCTCAAGGTTGTCGACGACCGGAAGAATTTCCTCGATCAAAGATTTGTTGCCGTAGTTAAGCAGCTCTTCTTTTTCGCGGTTGACCCGTTTTCGGTAATTTTCGAGATCTGCCCGCTCGCGCAGGAATCGGTCCCAGTTTTCGCTGGCCTCCTTCTCCTTGGCTGCAAGTTGTTCCTCCAGAGAAAGGGGGGTCTCGGCGTCAGGAGCTTTGGGGCTGTCTGCAGCTTTGTCGGTTTCAGTTTTGTCGTCGGGTTCCACTGTATGTTTTGATTTCATGATTCTCTCCGTCTCCCGGTCAATGTTTGGTCTTGTAATTAGACTTCGCTTAACAGACGACTGACCATCCTGGCTGTGTAATCCACGATAGGTATGACGCTTGAGTAGCCCATACGTGTCGGACCAATAACCCCGAGCATCCCGACAGTATCGCTGCTGGTGACAAAACGCGAAGTTATCAGGCTGATGCCGGCCGACCGGCTGAGGGAAGTTTCCGAGCCGATGTATATCTGCACACCGTCCGCAGTCATGCAGCGTGACAAAAGTTGGAGTAAGACCCCCTTCTGCTCAAACGCCTCATAAATTTCCTTCATTCTGGTGGCATCGCTGAATTCCGGCTGATCGAGAATGCGAGCCTGGCCCTCGATAAATATCTCATCGCCCTCAACTGTCACGGCCTGCTCACTGATTCGAAGGGCTCGCGACATTAGATGGTCATACCTTGTTTTTTCACTCTTCATCTCGGTCAGGATACGTTCACGTGCCTGCGTAATCGTCATGCCGCGCATCATTTCATTCAAGTAGTTACCCATCCTGATCAATTCTTCCGGGGCATGATCATCTTCTGTCTCAATCAACCGATTCTGGATCGCTCCTTTGCTGGAGACCAGAATGGCCAGAATCCTGCGTTGTCCGAGACGGATGAATTCTATATGACGGAATACGTCGGCTGTAAAGCTGGGTGCCACCACAATTCCCATATAATTTGAAAGCTGGGAAAGCGTGCGGCTGGTCTCTTTCAGGATTCCTGATAAACCTGTGCCCGATTGGCGGCAGTGACTTATAATCTGGCGTTTTTCTTCACGGCTGATCCGACGCAGAGCCACCAGTGAATCCACATAGAATCGATAAGCTTTTTCGGTTGGAACCCTGCCAGCCGAAGTGTGCGGCGAGGTAAGGAGTCCCATCTCCTCCAGATTGGCCATTACGTTGCGTACGGTGGCTGAAGAAAGAGTCAGTGCATGACGACGTGCAACTGCGCTGCTGCCAACCGGTTCGGCGGTAGCGATGTAATCCTCAACGATCGCTTCAAGTATTTGTTTGCTGCGTAAGGAGAGTTCCAAATTCATGGCATGACTCCAAAAAAATAGCACTCGTAACATTTGAGTGCCAACGTCTTCAAAGTAATGAGCGATCCCCGGTTTGTCAAGGGGATTTCGGGAGATTTCAGGTTAATGTTCGGCTTTCAGGTGAGAATGGAAATGTATGAATAATTTTTCAGGAGACTCATCTTGCTGCGATAGAGATAGACTCGCTCGATGAAGTTTTCACGAATGCAAGGATTGTTAAGACGTCCGGCTTCCTCCAGCGGCATTGACGGGAAACAGCGGACAATCTCGTTGGCGAATAGTCCTGTGGCAATCCTTTTATAATTATTACCGTAGTGGAGCGGAACCATTGTAAGGCCGCAACTGGGGGAACGCTCCTTGAAAATGAAGCCGCAGAGATTCTCGCCCCCCAGTTCCTTGATTTTAACTGAACAAAAAGCCAACATCTGCCCGGTCCTGTCGATGCACGTCTGGCGGGTCATCAGGCGCGGTGAGGCCGGATCACCCTCAAGCCGCATCGCCTCGCGCGGGGTCGGCAGACCGCACTCAACTTCAGGGCATACCGGCACAAAACTGAAGAAGCGTCCCAATGTATCTGTGATATGGCGGTCATGTTTGTGGCCGCCGTCGTAACGGACATGTTCGCCCAGCAGACAGGCGCTGACGCCGATTTTTATTGGCGTGGTCATAGGGCTGTCAGTTACGTGCCGGACCGTTCCAAGTCCTCATCAGCTCCGCAGACGGGACAAGGCCGCGGTGGCTGGGCTGGTCACCAGTGCGTATATAGCCGCAGACTTCGCATTTCCAGGTTTTCATGCCGGTATAACCATGTGCCGGCGTGTGTGATGATCGGCTTCAACATAGCCGGCAATTGTCCCGGCTATCTTTTCTGGTGAGTTACGGTCATTATTGAAGAGTAGATCATACAGCGCCGGGTCGTTGCCATTATGATCGAGAAAAACCTTGTTGAAATGATTACGCTGCTTTTGCTGCCGTCGCATCAGTTTTTCTGCATCCTCATCTGCCATGTTCAAGCGGTGGGCCAGCGTGGCGGTTTTGAACGCTTCGGAGCCATATATCCTGAAATGAAAGGAATGTTCGATATGCCGTGTAATGATAGCGCCACCCAGTTCAACTATGATGACATTACCCTGTTCCGCCAGTGCCACGATGTGGTGTGATAGAAGCCTGAAGTAATCCTGATCGCTCTTCCAGCGTGGCGAGAAGGTTGCCAGAACCTCGTTAAGAATCCGGTTGTTTTCTCCAAGAGTCTGCAAGATATCTTCAGAAATATTATGGCGCCGCGCGACCTCCTCAAGGACAGCCTTGTCTATCAGCACCCACTCATCACCTGTTTTCTGCATCATAAACTCACGCAACAGCCCGGCAATCAGGTACCCCTCGCACCCGAATTCACGAGAGATTGTGATGCACGGGCGAAGTTTTGGCTTTCTATAACGCGAGGCCGCCTTCTCCTTCTGCCTGCGGTTATACTCCTCAAGTGAACCGATTCTCAGGTCGACAGAAGGTATCAACAAGTTTTCCGGCATGGTGACTCCTTCAAAGATAATGATAGTAATTATTGTGAATTTGGGATTTTTTTTGGAACTAATAGAGTCTAGTTTACTTGTCTTTTCTCGGCACCACGACAATTCCGGAATCTGTCACTGTATATCCCTTGCTCCGGTCATCTTCAATGTCGTATCCGATGATGGAGCCGTCCGGAACCACCACACCCTTGTCAATGATCGCCCTTCTAATCTTGACATGACGGCCGATGGTAACGTTTTCAAAGAGGATGGAATCCTCCACCAGGCTGTAACTGTTGATCTTGCAGAGTGGACCGAGGATAGAGCGCAGAACCATGCTGCCGCTTGTAATGCAGCCGGCACAGACATAAGAGTTGATGTTCTGACCGCGGCGGTCGCCATCGTCAAAGACAGTCTTGGCCGGCGGAAGATTCCCCTGGTTTGTGAGTATCGGCCACTTGTAGTTGTAGAGGTTCAACTGCGGCGAGACATGGATCAGATCCATGTTGGCCTCGTAGTATGAGTCAAGCGTTCCGACATCCTTCCAGTAGCCACGTTCTTCAGGTTTCATACCGGGAATTACGTTGTCATTAAAGTTATAAGCGTAGATCCGATCGCCGCTCTCCAGCATCATCGGGATTACATGCTTGCCGAAATCCAGATCTTCGTGGTGTTTATTACCTTCCAGCAGCACTTCAATCAGCTTTTTTGTAGAAAAGATATAGTTGCCCATTGAGGCATAGCAGGTATCCCTTCCTGGGATAGTTTCAGGTACGGCAGGTTTTTCGTTAAAAGCGGTTACACGGGCATCATCGTCGACAGAAAAAACACCGAAACGACCGGCATCCGCGACTGAAACCTCCAGGGCGGCGATTGTGATATCGGCCCGGTTCATTCTGTGGAAGTTGATCATCTGGGTAATATCCATCTTGTAGATGTGGTCTCCGCCAAAGATCGCCACAAAATCGGCATCTGAAGACTCCACAAAGCGCAGATACTGGAGGATTGCATCAGCTGTTCCTCTGAACCACTCTTCACTTTCACTACTGGTCTCCGGAGAAATATCAACGTAAAACTCGCCCAGACCTGTCCATTTGCCCCATGATTCACGGATGTGTTTATTCAGCGAAAACGCCCGGTACTGGGTCAGTATATAGACCTTTTTTATGCCGGAGTTGAACATGTTGGAGAGTACAAAATCTATGATCTTGTATTTTCCGCCAAAGGCGACGCTGGGTTTGGCCCGTCGAATGGTGAGCGGGCTGAGCCGCTCCCCTTTACCTCCAGCCAGAACCATAGCAATCGTGTTTCTACCGACATTGTTCATGGAATACATATGAGAGTCCCTCCTTACCGGTTTGTAACTTGTTTCCCTCCAACAATACGCGATTTACAGGATTGCATGTAGCTTCACCACCCGCAAGGTGAGGCAGGGCTTTGCTGCAAAACGAGATCTTATTCTGGATAGTTACGCAATTTTATGTGATACGTCAAGTTGTATAAACAGAGCCTCGACAATACGAGATTACGGCCGTAAAACTAAGTGAATGGCTTGCATTATTGGTGAAAACTGGTTATGGTACAAATTTTCCAATACCACTATATATTTAAATGAGGTCGTTTACTGTGTCTTGGCAGGCTATAGGCATATTTGATTCCGGGGTAGGGGGGCTTACGGTTCTGCGCGAGATCGTTCGGGCTTTACCCCAGGAAGATACGGTCTATTTCGGTGATACAGCCCGCGTACCGTACGGCACCAAGTCGCCGGAGACTGTGACCCGCTACGCCCGAGAAATAGCAGAATTTCTGCTCAAGCGAGATATCAAACTGCTGGTTGTGGCTTGTAATACCGCCTCGGCCGTGGCGCTGCCCACGCTGTTGGAAGCGGTCAGGGTGTAGGTGGTGGTGGCGGTGGGAGTAGAACGGGTTATACCGGTGGTGCGGGTGGTTCCGGTATTGTGATTGTGAAGTACTATATGGTCATTCCTGTTGTCAACAACGCCAGTGGTGCGACGAACGTTACGCTTTCTTCCGCGAATTTGAACGGTTTTTTAACTTCTACAGGTACTGCTCCGACGACGGTTTTTGCCTGTTGGGGTCTTTCCGATGGGGGGATGGATACGTGGGCGAATACCAATGTTTGGCCTGCTCCGCAGTCGTTGGGTGACTTCACGCTTCCGGTGACGGGGCTTTCTTCCAATACGACCTATTACTACCGGTTTGCGGCGACCAACGATGCAGGGGTGTCGTGGGCCCCGGTTTCGTCCGTGTTTATCACGGGTGATGTGTGGATCGACAAACTGTCGGATGCCTCCGAGATCGGTCCGACGCCGGGCACGTTTACGGTGCACCGGGCCAGTGCGGCGACGAATACGGCGCTGGTGGTGAATTACATGATTGGTGGAACGGCCAGTAATGGCGTGGACTATACGGCGTTGAGCGGTACGGTTACGATTCCGGCAGGTCAGGATACGGTGGCGCTGGTGGTTTTGCCCTTTTATGATCACTTTCTGGAAGGGACGGAGACGGTGCAGGTGACGGTGGGAGCAGGTCCCTACATGATCGGGGCCTTGTCGAATGCGACCATGGGGATTGCGGATGCCGGTGTGGTGGTGAAAACATGGGGTGGTGGTGGCACGAATGCTCTGGCGAGCAATCCGACGAACTGGGTCGGCGGGGTCTTACCGGTGGCGGGTGATGCCATTATTCTGGATGCGACGACGAACAAGAACATGACGTGGGATTTGAATATTTCGATTCAGTCCTGGACGCAGGATGGATATCTGGGCACGGCCACGGTGGCGACGGTGTACGGGGCAACGGGTTTCACAAATCTCAATATTTTCGGGAACTGCGTAATCAATAGCGGGATGTTGACGCACAATGGCAATTCGTCCATCGAAACCAACCGGCTGAGAGTGACCATTGGAGGGGATTTGACCGTGGGATCCAACGGTCAGATCAATGCTGTTGGGAAAGGCTATGGCAACAATCAGGGTCCGGGGGGCGGCAACGGGGCCAGTCATGGTGGCTATGGGTGGGGCGGCGGTTCCTGCTATGGTTCCACTGTGGCGCCGGTAAATCTGGGAAGCGGCGGGCGGAATGATGAGGCGATCACGGTTGGGAATGGGGAGGGTGGTGGTGCCATTTTGTTGAGGGTTGGCGGCATACTTCGTAACGACGGTCTCATTAGCGCGAATGGCGGGATCGGGTACTGGGGGGCGGGCGCCGGCGGCAGTGTCTGGATCACCTCAGGGACGTTAATCGGTAGTGGAGTAATTCTGGCGAATGGCGGAACTGCCATTAGCGGACGTAATCCCGGCGGGGGCCGGATCGCGTTAGTGGTGACGAATACAGGGGCCGATTTTGCAAGCTTTACGGGGATCATTTCGGCTTACTCCGGTGGGGGTGGGCTTGGATGTGCCGGCACGATTTACCGTGAGAAACAGACGGATGTTCCGGGGAAAGGTGAGCTCATCGTCAACAATCTGGGTGGGGCGATCAATTATTCGATCTATAATACGACCCTTTGCGGTAATGCCGCGGTGACCTGTGAATTAAGTCGCATTACCCTTACCAATGGCGGCAATGTGAGCATGGGTTCGAATGACATGCTGATTGTCACGAATGCCGTGATGGTGGGAGCGGGGTGCACTTACAATGGCATCTGGATTTCGGGAGGGACGTTGTTGGCGCCGCCGGTTTTTGCTTATTCCAACCTTTTCATTGGGATTTGCGCCACAGGTTCGACCTTCAGTCCTTTGACTTCACTAACGATAGGGACGAACGCTGAATTTCGTGTGGATCAGCCGCATGTGATGAGTGGAGACATTGTTATCCAACCCGGTGGCAACCTGACGCATACCGCGAATGGGAGTGCGGAATCCTACAAGATGAACCTGACACTCAATGGGAATCTGACCGTGCAATCGGGAGGATGGGTGGATGTTACCGGTAAAGGATATGCCGCCGGGTACGGGCCTGGTGCCCATACGGTCAATAGTTCTGGCGCCAGTTATGGCGGACAAGGGGTAGGCGGCTTCCCCTGCTATGGTTCTGTCATCGCGCCGACCAATCTGGGAAGTGGCGGAAAAAATGGCGGTGCGGGCGGTGGGGTCATTCAGCTGATGGTTTCCGGAGTGGTCAGCAATGCAGGGCGGATCAATGCCAATGCCACCGAGGTGAACAATAATGGTTCAGGCGGTAGCGTGTATATTACGGCGGGCAGTTTGGTTGGCTCGGGTCTGATCCAGGCGAATTCCGCGACGAACGCGGCGGGCGGTAGTTCGGGGGGTGGAGGTCGTATCGCGTTGGTGGTGACGAATTCGGGAGCGGACTTTTCGGCTTATCCTTCGAACATGATTACAGCCTATGGCGGGAAGAAAACCGGTGCCTCTGGAGGAGCGGGAACCATCTATTTACGGAATGCCGGACAAGGAGCGAATGAAGGCACCATGATTGTGGATAACAACAACATGGTGGGCCTGTCGGCGGAGATCAGTTCCAATGTGATTGACGCGGTGGTGGCCAATGTCATTCTGCGGAACCAGGGTAACCTGGCCTTGGCCTCGAACCAGAATCTGGTGGTGAGCGGGGTATGGTCGAATGGAGGGGGATTCTCCGCGCAGTGGGGTTCCCAGGTGATTTTTGCGGGAGGCGCCTCTACCACCAGGGTTTATGGGGCCAATACGTTTATGGGGCTCGTGTGTACGAACGTTGGCAAGACCCTGCTATTTGAGGCGGGAAAAACCAATGCGATAGCGGCGTTGGGGCAATTGACGTTGAAGGGAACGGGGACGACCAATCTGGTCTTACGATCGACACAGGAGGGGACGGGCTGGAAGTTGAATGTCAATGGGGCCGCGGCCCAGGTGGTGCAACTGGTGGACGTGAAGGATTCCGACGCCATGACGGGGGTGGGAACGGAAATTTCGGCGGTGAACAGTGTGGACAATGGGAACAACCCGAACTGGCGGTTTGTGACGGTGACCGTAGGGGAAACGAACGTGTGGACCGGTTCCAGCAACACGGTCTGGGCGTTCAATACGAACTGGAGTCTGGGTCGGACCCCGACCGAAAATGATTATATCCAGATTCCATCCGGTTGTGCGCGTTATCCGGTGCTGGCGGCGGGAGTGCTCCTGAATGAGTTGGAAGTCCAAACTGGGGCCACATTGACGTTGGGCGGATACAACCTGACGGTGGTGACGAATGCGGTAGTGGCGGGATCGCTGATCGCCTCGGCTACGGAAACCATCGCGTTTCAGGGGGATGTGAATTTTACAGGTGGGGCTTTTACGGCGGCCCATACCACGATGGCTTTGACGGGGAGTGGCAACCAGACTGTTAATTTTGGCAATCTGACCTATTATAAGATAGTCGACCAGAACAGTGGGGGCACGGTTACATTTAATAACTCCTTTACGGCAACGGAGTTCCGTTGTGAAGCGCCGGGCGGAACCCGGAATATCCGATTCCAGCAGGGGGCTCTCTTGACACTGCGGGATCTGGTTCTGCTGGGGGCTGTTGGCAACACGAACATCATCTTGCGGAGTTCTTCCGCCGGTAGTCCGTGGAATCTGGTGGTGTCCGGCTATCGGTCTGTGCGGGGGGTGGATGTGCAGGATAGTGATGCGAGTCCGGGCCTGCCCATTCCGGCGATGGCCTCGCGGAACGTCTCCGGCAATGTCAATTGGACCTTCGGCGTGGCCCCCGCGGTGTGGCTGGGGACGAATAACAGTAACTTCCATACGGCGGCCAACTGGTCGCCCGCCGTGGTGCCGGATGCGAGCACGCGGGTGCTGGTGAATACGACCAATACGATGACCATCACCGGAGCGGTGACCGTGCTGGACATGATCGTGGGTGGCAGTAATGGGGCGGTATCGGTCACCGTCAATGCGGCGTTGACGGTGGGGGAAAGTATTACGGTGTTGAGCAATGCCACCCTGGCGTTGAACCGGCCGTGTGTGGTCAGCAATAGCTTAAATGTGTTGGCAGGTGGAATGCTGACCCATTCGGGCAATGGTTCGACTGAGGTCAACAAGTTGGATGTGACGGTGTTTGGGAATGTGGGGATCGATGTCAATGCGTCGGTGAATGTGACGGGGAAAGGATATGCTGCAGCGTATGGGCCTGGTGCAGGAAACCGCGGCGGCAACTATGGAGGGTGCGGCCAAGGCGGTGGTTTGTGTTACGGCTCGATTGTGGCGCCGACGAATTTGGGCAGTGGCAGTTGTGGCTATGCCGGCGGGCCCGGTGGCGGCGCTGTCCGTCTGATGGCGTCAGGGGAAATCAGAAATGACGGAACCATCTCTGCGATCGGGACGACGACCGACTATTATGTAGGGGCGGGTGGGAGTATTTATCTGACCGCCGGCACATTGATCGGGACGGGCATCATGCAGGCGAATGGCGGGAGTGGGGGCGCTTCCGGCGGCGGCGGACGGATTTCGCTGGTGGTGACGAAGGCGAATGCGGACTTCTCGCTGTATACGGGGACGATTCAGGCCGTTGGGGGTGGCTCCGAGGCAGGCGCCGGGACGCTCTATATGCAAACTGCGCGTTCAGGGTTGAACGGAGGCACGGTCATTGTGGATAACGCCAACCTTACCGGGGCCGGCTATACGGAGATCAATTCGGGAGTGACGGGCACAACGGTGGGGGAGGTGTTGATCCGTAACAACGGGTATCTGCTTTTGCACAGCAATCAGACGTTGACGGTGAGCGGCATCTGGTCCAACAAGTCGATGTTTGTATCCCAGTGGGGCTCCCAGGTTATTTTTGCGGGGGGAGCTTCGTCTACCTCCATGATCTATGGTACCAGCGCCTTCATGGGCCTCACCTGCACGAATACCAGCGGAAAGACGATTCTATTTGAGGCGGGTAAGACCAACGCTGTTCTGGCCCAGGGGAAACTGACGCTCAATGGTTCCGAGGCGAACAACCTGATGTTACGTTCCACAGCGGACGGCACGTCTTGGAAGTTGAACGTGGATGCCTCGGTGGCGCAGGCTATTGGGTACGTGGATGTGAAGGATTCCGATGCGATGACCGGAGTGGGAACGGAGATCACGGCGTTGAACAGTCAGGACAGTGGCAACAACCTGAACTGGCAATTTGTGACGGTCTCGGAGGGAGAGACGAATGTCTGGACGGGGTATACCAATACGATCTGGTCTTCGAGCACCAACTGGAGTCTGGGCCGTGCGCCGGTAGAGACGGATTTTGTCACGATTCCCGCGGGTCCGTCCCGCTATCCGGTGCTGGATGGTGCCGCGACGCTGCGAGGGCTTGAAATTCAAACGGGAGCCTCTTTGGCACTGGCCGGGTATAACCTGACGATTACGTCCCATGCGGTGGTGGCGGGGACGCTGACGGCTTCGAGTGCGGAGGTTGTGACCTGTGATGGTGACGTGGATTTCACGGGCGGGGCGTTTACAGCGGCCCGTTCCACGCTCTCACTTGCGGGGGATGGGGATCAAACCGTCAACTTGGCCGACCTGGTTTACTATCACATTGCGGTGTTGAACAGTGCTGGTACGGTGGCCTTCAACAACGCTTTTGTGGCGACGGAATTACGGTGCGAGCCACCGGGTGGCCTGTGTACCCTGACCTTCCAGCAGGGGGCCACCCTGGCGTTAAGGGATCTCGTGCTGATGGGTACCCCCGGTAATACGAATATTGTTTTGCGGAGTTCTTCCGTCGGTAGTTCGTGGAACCTGGCGGTGTCCGGCTATCGGTCCGTGCGCGGCGTGGACGTGCAGGACAGTGATGCGAGTGCGGGTCTGCCCATTCCGGCGGTGGCCTCGGTGGACAGTGACCGTAATCCGAACTGGCTGTTTGATGTGGCCCCCTCAATGTGGCTGGGGACGAATAACAGTAACTTCCATACGGCGGCCAACTGGTCGCCCGCCGTGGTGCCGGATGCGAACACGCGGGTGCTGGTGAATGCCGCCAATCCGATGACCATTACCGGTGCGGTGACTATGTTGAGTCTGGTTGTGGGTGGCAGTAATGGGGCGGCCTCGGTCACCGTCAATGCGGCGTTGACGGTGGGGGAAGATATTACGGTATTGAGCAATGCCACCCTGACCCTCAATCGGCCCTGTGTGGTGAGCAACAGTTTGAACGTGTTGGCGGGTGGAACGCTGACGCATTCCGCCAATAGTTCAGCCGAGGTCAACAAGTTGGATGTGACCGTGTTGGGCGATGTGGGGATCGATGCGAATGCATCGGTGAATGTGACGGGGAAAGGATATGCGGCCGCGAATGGGCCTGGCACCGGGAGCCGGGGTGGCAGCTACGGGGGGCGTGGCGAAAACAACAGTGGTTTGTGTTACGGCTCGATCGTGGCGCCGACGAATTTGGGTAGTGGCAGTTGCGGCTATGCTGGCGGTCCGGGGGGCGGCGCCATCCGTCTGATGGTGGCAGGGGAAATCCGGAACGACGGAACCATTTGTGCGATTGGGGCGACGACCGACTATTACGTGGGATCGGGGGGGAGTATTTACCTGACTGCCGGGACATTGATCGGGACGGGCAATATACAGGCGAATGGCGGGAGTGGGGGCTCTCCTGGCGGCGGCGGACGGATAGCACTGGTGGTGACGAAGGCGAGTGCGGACTTCTCGTTGTACACGGGGCTGATTCAGGCCCTTGGGGGAGGCTCCTGGGCAGGTGCCGGGACGATCTATAAGCAAAGTGGAGCCGATCGTCCGGGCCGTGGGACGGTCCTGGTGAATAACAACAACAGTGGTTACACCGATGTACCGCCCAACACAAATTATGCAGCCGGGGAAGTGGATCGCGCCATATTTTGCGTCACTAATGTGGCCACCCTCCGGCTTATGAATGATTTTGTGGTTGGGGACATAGGGCTGCAGTCGGCGGGGACGGTGCTGGATCTGGGACTCAAGACCCTGGTCGTCCATTCCCGGCAGCATGCGTTATCGGGAACGGTGGCCAACTATGGCGCGATCATCTGGATGCCCGATGTGGCAGGCACGGTCTTTTCTATTCGCTGATGATGAAAATTTCAGAGGGAAGAGTTTGAACAAGTACGCAAAGGTGGTATTTGCCGCCGGAATGATTTAAAATACCCTCCAGACGCGGTGTCTTACGCCGCGCCTGCCTTTGTGATCTTTTGTTCAAAGTCTATCCCGGAAAAGAGAGCCCCTGGTTCAGTGTGCAAGGAGGCTCAGTGTGAAATATTTATGAAACGATCGATGCGAACGGAATGGTTTCATCAGGCCCAGTGGGGTTTGTTCATGCATTTTCTGTCGGAAGCACCCGGTGGAAACCATAGTCATTGGGGCGATGTCTCTGTTGACTCCTGGAATCGTCAGGTGGAGGCCTTCGACGTCGAACGACTGGCGGCGCAGCTTCATGAATTGAAGGCGGGTTACCTGTATCTGACTTTGGGGCAGAACTCCGGTTATTTCTGTTCGCCAAATGCCACGTATGACCGTTTAACTGGGCGCCAGGAGGGGCAGTCGCGCTGCTCTCGCAGAGATTTGGTTGCGGATATGGCCGGAGCATTGAATAAAGATGGCATCCGGATGATGGTCTATCTGCCCTCCCATGCGCCGATGCATGATCTGGAAGCAGCGATGGCGTTGAAATGTGTGCCTCCCTGGGATTTTAGTCAGTGGTCGCCAAGCGACATGAAGGCGATGGCTCCTGCTCGTGATAACGATCCTCGCATCAAGACGTTTCAACGTCACTGGGAAGCCATTATCCGCGAATGGTCAGAACGCTGGGGCGATTGCGTTTGCGGTTGGTGGTTTGATGGTTGCTATTATGCCAATAAACTCTACGCTTTCAACGATGAGCCAAATTTTTCCAGTTTTGCCGCTGCGGTCCGGGCTGGCAATAAAAATAGTCTGGTCTGCTGGAATCCCGGTGTGCTCTATCCGCCTGAAACGATCAGCCCGGAAGAAGACTACACCAGTGGTGAGGTGAATGAACCCGGTCAGATCGAATGTTTCGGACGTTGGGTTGATCAGGCTCAATTCCAAATGCTTTCCTACATCGGCCAGAGCTGGAGTGATTCCCGGATCAGGTTCGATGCGGACGAACTGACCCGCCATACTCGTAATGTCACCGATCGTGGGGGCGTGGTCACTTGGGATATCCCATTTAACCATGCTGACGGCATGCTGACCCCGGATGTGTTTTCCTTGCTGTCAGAGTTCTCGCGAAAGATGCGGAAATCACCACGTTTGGAAAAAGGGTCATCATTTCCTTTGGTTCGATTCAAAACTGTCAAGCCTGTCAATGGCGCGTTCTCTCCCGGTATTATCGAGCTCGATATTTCAAACCCGCATGACCATTTGATCAATGGAAAAATCATATTCCGGCTTGAGCCGGAGAAGTCCTTTGCCGTATTGCCGCCGTTGAATTTCGAACTGGCACCGGCCACAAAAATAACGAAAGAAGTCACCGTTTCCGACATCAGTAAGGACGGGCAGGTTGGCTCTGCATTCTTGATCTCCGCTTGCGGCGGACGGGAACAATCTTTTCGTTTCCCCTGTCGGAACGAGATTGTCCATCCGCAGCTTTTGCAGCGTTATCCGGTTTATGGGCCGAATCAGGAATTGCTGGCGGAAATCGGTTTTACTATCGAGGCTGGCAAATTATTGATTGCTGGAATGGTCTATGACAGTGACGTCAAGCCATTGCCGATTCCCTGGGAAGGGTCATGCTTGGAAGTGTTCATGACGCCTCTGGTGGAAGCCAATGCCAAACTGCAATTGTTCCTCACTCCAGGAACTTCCGGGCAAGAAGCAGCAATCCTTAGGAGTGTTCAAAGAGAATGGGTTCCGCTTCCGGGTTCTGGCATCCGTACCATTTCATCTAGGGACGGCTATCAGGTTGAGGCCGAACTACCGTTGACATTGATTGCTGCCAAGGGCACAAATCCAGAGGCGATCAAGTTGGAAATGCAGCTTACTGTAAACACCCCCAAGGGGTATTTACGTGGCACCCTATTCGGGTCGAAATTAGCATGCACCACGACCGAATTCTTTGTGACAGTGATACTTAAAGCTGACTCCTGATTACATCGTCTGTGGCTGGCTCTGTCTTTCCCATTCATGGTGTGAGTGGCGGGGGGAGAAGGGTACGAGAGGTAGTGGACTCTGTGTGTATTGTGTATATAACGTGGGGGCCTTCGGTGTCAATGGATGGAGCTATAATGTTTAATAGGGCAAAACGGATAACAAGGAGGAGAATTACACTATGAATATTTTATTCATGTTTACGACATGTGGCCTGTTGCTGGCAGGTGTGTACGTCGGGGGCGCTGCTGAAAACCCAATGCCTAGAGATCCCGGCATTGACGGGCAGTTTTGCCGTATGATGAGTGACCACGTTTCCGGATACGGAATGCCCATGGACCGCTGGACTGCCGAAAGTATCATCAAGCGTAAGGTTGGCTGCGATGCGTTGTACCTCTATGGCATGCTGGATAACGGTGGCTGGAAACAGACGCCGGATGACTATGTGAAGAATGTCCTGGGGACAGTGGTGTCGAATAAATTATCCTTCTTTGTGGTGTATTCGTGCCCGTCCCTTGAAACCGAAGCCGTGCAGCGGATCACCAAGGCCATCAGGGCTGACGCTAAGCGTTTCTCGCAATGGCCCGGTTTCCGCGGCTTCTGCCTTGACGAGCCCTCGGCCCGACCGGTCTATACTCCTGAATTTCTGGCTGAATTCAAGGCCTGGTTGTTCGCCCGCTATACCTCCGCACAGTTGACTGAGATCGGACTGGCCCCGCTGACCAAGGTCGGGAGTGTCATCGTATCGGCCCCCATTTCCGGCCATGAGAAGCCAGGCACCCCGCCCTTGGAGGTTGTTTTGCCTACTGATTATGCCAGCAACCCCGTGCTCTACATGGAGTTTGAAGAGTTTGTGTGCGAGCGGTTTATATCCGTTCTGCATGGAATGGATTCGGCCCTGCATGAGGTCAAGCCGGACGGACTGTTTTGTCCGGTTTTCTCATTCATGTCGCTGCTGCATATGCCGCTCCGTTCCTCCTTGGCGTTGGGCGGTCGGGCTTGTAGTGCAATCTCGGTTGATTTCTATGCTGATGGTGCGCCGGATGAGACATTCTGGGCTCAGCTGATGCGGAATCAGGCGCGAGGTCCATCGTTTTTGACCGTGACGGCCGGCAAGTACAACAGTGGCCCCTCCGCCTTTGCTCGGGATTTAGCCAACGGCATGGTTCATTCGCAGGCGATCAATATCTGGGCGTGGTGCTATGCCGCATCGAGCCCGCCGGACTATGCCGGTGCGGGAACGACACGCTTCTACCAGCCAGGCAATTATGCTGTTTTGGCGAAGCTGTTTGAGCGAATCGATAGGATCAAGCCGTACCTCGTGCCCTCGGCTTCCACGGCGCGGATAGCACTGATGTATTCCGAGCACGAAAGTATGTGGGATCAGGCGGGGACGGTGGCATGGCCGAGAGGGGGAGGGTTTGTAGGCAACTGCTACGGACTGCACGGTGCGCTTGCGCAACTGGGCATGGCCTGTGAACCTGTGTTTGAGGAACTGATCACCCGTGCGGAACTGGATCGCTATGATGTTGTGATCATCCCCGGCGTTACCTACCTGCGGCCGGAAACGGTGGCTGTGCTGAAAAGCTGGGTTGCTGACGGCGGTGCGCTCATCGCCATGGGACCGGTTGGGAGCAAGGATCGCTGGGGGCGGCCTATGGGGGTCTCCTCTATAGCCGGTCTTACGGGTGTCGCCTGCCGTTCTGTTACCGGATGTAATGTCCTGTCGTTTAACGGCATCATACCCTATCGCAGTGATGTGTCGGCCTCGGTTTTGGATTTGGCGGGTGCGCAGGCCATCGGGCATTGGACCAACGGGGCCGTGGCAGTGGCCGTGAACATGGTGGGCCGGGGCCGGGTGATGTCGGTGGGCGCTGAGAAATTCGGATGGTGTTATGATGCGGTGGATTATGTGCGGATACCCCGCTACAATATCCCGAGTGCCAGACGGTTCCGCCCCGAAGTCCTTGCGGCTTTGCAGGGTATGATTCGGGTTGCGGCGAATGGGCGCGAGACGGATTGGCTATTACAGCAGATCCACACTTCCCCCGACGTTGGCGTGACAGTACGCGCCCAGCCGGGTCGTTATGTGATGCACCTGATCAACTACGGAAGTGTCACAAACGCTCAGGTGGATTTGCGCCTGCCTCCGAAAACGGAAGGAAGTCTTGTTGCCTTCTATCCTGCAGATATGAGTCGGGCTGAAATGACGGTCAAAGGACGTGATGTGTGCGTGACAGTGAGGGATTTCGATGTGCATGAAGCTGTTGTGATCCAGTATAAAGGTCCGTTTCCACTACTGAAGGAATCCTGTCCCGGGCCTGTCATTTTGGATCAGCATTGAGGAATCAAAACGGCCTGATAAGCAGGGCGACGGGATTCTGCGGGCAACCGGCTGCATAGAAGGTTGAGTTTTCCCTTTACGGAATGGTTTCCTATTCCTAATCTGTGAGCAGGTGAGGCGAGGGCGTGGAAGTGCATCTGTTGCCAGATGAACGGAAAGTTGTGAACCCGGGTGTCATGATAACGTCTGAAAATGGTCTGGTGTTGATTTTTGGATGTGATGAGGGCGAATGCAAATTTGCCCGCTTTCTGGTGTCTTCTGGTTTGAAACTGCGATTTGTTCAGTCGTCCGAAGAACTCCTGTATGTCGCCAAAAGCATTTCCCCGGATGTTATTTTGATCTATGCTCTAAAGGATACCGCCTCTTTTGGGGGGTGTCGTGCCCTTAAGAATGACGCCCTGACTGCGCTGATCAGCACGCTTGTTTTGTCGGCGGCTTCATCCCGGGAAAATCGGCTGAATGCCATTCAGTGTGGTGCTGATGACTATATGGCTCAGCCTTTCGAGCCTGATGAGGTATTGATTCGGTTGCGTAATGCCATGGTCAGAACCCGGCAGGCTCGTGAGTTGAAACTGGATGAGGTCAGAATTCAGCAACTGGAAGAGGCGCGTGCAGAATTGACCCAACTGGTGGTGCGTGACATGAAAATGCCCCTGACTGGTTTGGCCGATCTTCTGGAGATGTCGGGGGGGGCAACCCCGAAACATTTCAAGGTGGATGCGTCCCGTTTTGTTAATGAAGCCCTTGGGGCAACGGAAACGCTCGAAGAATTGATTGCCTTCCTGATGAGTGTGCGCAAGATGTTGGCCGGGGAAGAGATCCCGTTTAAGCAGCCCTGCGATCTTTTGCAGTTGTCGCGCTATGTCTCCGAGGCTTTGTCGGAATCGGTCCAGGCGGCGGGGATGGCCTTGGTCGTGGAGGGAGCGGGCGCGACGGTTTTGTGCGACAAGTCGCAAATGACCCGGGTAATCCGGCATTTGATTCGATTGGCAATGAAGGTTAACTCCACTGAGAAGACGATTAAGATCCGCATCGAACGGATGGTGGGTCGCATCAAGCTGATAGTTATTTGTGCGGGTAGGAGCGGCGACTCAACGGTTGAGACAGAGGGGTTGGGGCTCACCTATTGTCGGTTGGTGGCCACAGCGCATGGGGGGGACTTCGGGGTGCCCTCAACGTCGGGTGGTTCAGCCTGTTGGTGGGTTGTATTGCCGGAATTCGCGGGGGCGAATCAAGTGCCGGTCGTTTCGGAGGGGGCTGCACCGATACCTTTGGAACGTTCCCGTCGTTATCTTGGAGCGTTTACCTCAAAAGTAATTGGCATCAAGAAACGATCTCTGTTTTCTTTGGGAACCCGGCAGCAGTTTGTTGTGGCCGTGGCGCTGATGTCGGTCATTCCCTTGCTGGCATTTGCCTATGTTTTGGGAAATGCCATCATGAATCGTTCCTTGGATTTGGAAACAATTTTCCTGCTTCTCCCCGCCATTGTCACGCTGATGGCTCTGGGGGTGATGTTATTAGCACGACATATTCTGGAGGTCGGTCGGTTGCGGCAATATCTTGATGAGATCTCACGAGGGGGAGCTCCTTTGGCCAATGCGGACCATTCGAGTGAAGATTTTGCAGCGATACAGCGATCTCTTGGCGCTGTGATTAAGCAGGGGACTGAAAAAGTCAAGGTCATTGAAGCCCAGTCCAAGGCTCTGGTTCAAGCGGAACAGCAGCGGGTGATGGCGGAGACAGTCGGCGCTGCCTGTCATCATTTGGGGCAGCCGGCGACCATCATTCGGGGGTATCTGGATCTTATGAAGCGGGCGGAGGTTTCTCCGGAGATGCGGTCCATGATTCAGGAATGTCAGGCGGCGACAGAAGAAGTCGCGACTGTTCTTCAGCGTTTAAAAGGGGTTGGCCAGTATCAGACGGAGCCCTACCTGAAGGCGCGCGAGGAACGGGGTGGGCGTGCCGATGAACGGATTCTGAAGATTTAGTTCCCCGATCCTTGTCTCAGGGCAACGGGTTTCCCCAATATCTCATTGGCAATCATGAATTTCCGCAGGGTTGTGGGGTTGCGTAATTCGGGCATGGCCATGGGGTGGGTCGGTGTTGCCAATGGTTTTGGTGTTACCATTCCTTGAAAAGCGGGAGACGCTTCAGTGGTGGAAACGGCTAGACTTTGTTGAATAGATAAGGTTTCGATCCGCGGCTCATGAATTCGCCGTGCAAATTTTTCTTTATGTGTCCGATGGTGAGGCGGGGGTGCGGGAGGAACCGCCGGTGGCTGAGGTGCTGGTGATTTGTTGGTTTTCTCCAAATCCTCAAAAAACTTCCGTAACTCCTCCCGGGGATCCGTGGACGTTCCTGCTTCCGGCGTTGATCCCTCCTGTTGGGAGGGATCAATCTTTTTTTTACTCAAAATCTGAGAGAGAATCCACCCGACCACGGCAATGACCCCAATGATTACGTCCATGTCCGACGCGGCTATGGAAAATAGATTCATGTTTTCTTAAAGCCAGATGGCCTGAACTATTGTTGAATAGGTTTCTGTTGCTGGTCGTGAGGCTCGCCAGCGATGGTTTTACGCATATCGGTATCGGATTGGATGTTTTGCATCCGGTAGAAATCCATGACGCCGAGGTTTCCCTTGCGGAAGGCTTCGGCCATGGCGCGGGGCACTTCCGCCTGGGCTTCCACCACGCGGGCCTGCATTTCCTGAACCAAGGCGCGCATTTCCTGTTCCCTGGCAACCGCCATGGCGCGGCGGCCTTCTGCTTCCGCCTGACGCAATTTCTTGTCGGCTTCGGCGCGCTCGGTTTCCAGCATGGCACCTACGTTGGCGACATCCTTGGCGCCGGTGCCGGCCACGCTGATATCGGCGATATCGATGGAAACAATTTCGAAGGCCGTTTGAGAATCCAGACCGCTGGCCAGTACCCGGCGGCTGATCGCATCCGGATTTTCCAGAACCGCCTTATAGGTGGCGGAGGAGCCAATGGCACTTACGATCCCTTGTCCGACACGGGCAATGATGGTGTCTTCACCGGCGCCGCCGACCAGTTGATTCAGGTTGGTGCGCACCGTGACGCGGGCTTTAACAAGCATGCGGATACCATCGCGTGCCACGGCGTCCAGCATGGACACCTGACTCTTCTGGGGATCGGGACAGTCAATGACCTTCGGAATGACGCTGGTGCGAACGGCTTCCTGTACATCACGTCCGGCAAGATTGATGGCGGCCGCCTGTTGGAAGGTCAATTCAATGCCGGCTTTATCGGCGGCGATCAATCCGTTGACGACGTTAATGACGTCACCACCGGCAAGATAATGCGCTTCAATCAGGTCGGAAGATAGGGTCAGGCCGGCCTTGATCACCCGGATGCGGGCATCTACGATGAGGGTGGGCGGGACACGCCGGAGTTTCATGCCGACGAGGGACAGGATCGGCACGCGGGCACCTGACATCAGGGCGCGCACCCAGACCTTGATGAAATAGAAAAATACGCCCAGTATGATAAAGGCAACAACCGCAATTAAGATAATGATGATCCCAGCTATATTCTGCATAACTTTTCCTTTCGGATTCTAATTTTCCTAACACACTTTTGCGAAATTCAACTACGGGGCATGGGGCGGCGTTGTTCCGGAGACGGGGGGCGGTTTACTTGCGCCATCCACGGTACAGGACACTAAAACCGGGGTTCGCCGATCCAATATGGCACTTACCAGTGCTCCCATCCCAGGAAGAGTAATAGCGAACCAGAAGATAATGTCAAAAGGAAATGGAAGGTTTGTGGCGGCGTAAAGCACCAGCAACCCCAGTGACATGACCGGGAAAAGAAGGTTGGCGGGAACGGGGGAATGTTTGCGGATAATGAGATGGCCGACGAACAGGCCCATGATGATTTTACTGACATAGATCAGGATGACATAGGCTAGCATTAAAATGATGCTGAGTGGGATGCCTGCGACCGTAAAGAGCAGAAAGGCGGCAATTAGGGGGATTAGTGCAAATGTGATGAAGCCGAATAAAAGGCAACGCCAGAGGGATTCGGTCAGCTTGTGGACGCTGAGGGCGGTTATGCCTGGCATCAGTGAAACAAAAGCCATGCCGACTATGATGGCGCCGCATAGGAGTGTCAATTGGAGCATCAGGGAGGATGAGGTCGAGGTGGGGGGGGCTATGAGGGGCGTTTGCTTGATCATTTTGCCCTCAAGGGCGACGCGCGAATCCAGCACGAGATCCCCCTCCATCTGGTAGTAAAAATCACCTTTGATTTGGGTGCCGGGCATTACGGTGATGTCATCGGCGGTCACATGGAGATCTTTTTCGAATTTTCCTGTCAGAGTTATTTTGTTCGCGTAAACCCGGGTGTCCCCTTTCATGGTGCCGCTCAGGATGATGTCTTGTCCTGCTAATAGGGCGCACCCCTCTATACGGGAATTCTCGTTGAGGCTGATCGTGGGCGCGAAGGCCATGAGATTGTGGCCCACTTGACTGGTGATCATGATGGTTCTGGTTGCGGCGAGACGGGCATTGTTGGATATCGTGCCGGTTATTTCAACGGTTTCGCCCAACCCCCAGACGTCCGTGCGGAACAGGCCCGAGAGGCAGAGGGTGGGGAGGTTGGTGGCCGGGTGCTGGCCCATGCTGTCAGCAAAGAAAAAGCAGTCTTCATTCGCGGTGCCGGCCAATGTGATGGTGTGGGCCTGTAACCAAAGTTCGTTGGTAAGGGTTTGGCCGGGTGCGAGATTGTAAGCGCTGGCGGCGCGGAATTCGATGGCGTCGGCCCGGAGGGAGACGAGGAGCAGGGGGAGGATTAAGAGCAGACGCAATTTCATGATTCAACCTTTCGGACCACTACCCGTGTGCCTTCCACTTTGATCACGCAGATGGGAACATGGATATCAATAAGGCCTCCTTCTGATATCACATCAATGCGCTTTCCCTCTATCAGGGCATAGCCTGCCGGCCTGAGTTCGGAGTGGGTGATTCCCGTTTTCCCGAGTAATGCCTGATGCGAATCGCTGGACTTGAAAACCTTGCCATCGACTGACAAGGTCATTTTTTGTCCGATCCCCGATTTAGGAAACAGGCGGATCCAGGCGAAGGTGGTCAGGGCCACCAGGATAAAGACGCCAAAAAGAACGTAGAACCCGCAGGTCGGGCTGATTTCGAAGGCGACGCCTACGGCGCCAAATAAAGCCGCTCCTCCAAGGGTTCCCGCTACGGCGCCGGGTATAAAAACTTCAGCGCCGATGAGTAATGTCCCAACTAATAACAATGTAATCAACCACGTTGTGCTATCCATGTCAAAAGGCTCCTTTGCTCAGGCGTTTTTCAGGCGCTCGACGATTATGCGGTTTCCCTTGGCTTCGGCAATCACGATTTTTTCACCTGGCTCGATAAAATCTCCCCGCGATACCACATTTAGGTGGGCGTCGCCAAAACGGGCGGCTCCCGCCGGATTCAGTCGTGTTTCCGTGACTCCTTGTTGTCCGACCAGGGAGGTATTGCCCTGGGCGGGAAGGGCTCCCCGCTGGGGCGTGATGGCGGCGTCCAGAATGAGCTTTTTGAATAATGGCACTTGGGGAAGAAAGGCGGCGGCCAGCATTCCCCCCGCCACGGCGATCAGTAGGGAAGGGGTGAACCGGATGGCTGAATTCGTGATGGCGGGGAAGGTCGGATACCACGGGTCGCCGGGATAGTGCTGCGTCATTCCCATCAGGATGGAGGCGATGATCAGTAACAGACCGATGAGGCCGGGCAGGATAGTGCCCGGGAAGACAAAGAGTTCGACGCATAACAGGATGACGCCTATAAGGAATAGGGCCACCTCTTCCATGCCCGCCAAGCCGGCGATATGGGAGCCCCAGAACCAGATGGCGAGCAGGAGGATTCCCAGAATTCCCGGCAACCCGAATCCCGGGGTTTTAAACTCAATATAGAGACCAAGTAGACCGAGGCCGAGCAGGACGATGGAGATGGATTCGATAAAACGGGCGATTTTTTCGGCAGCAGTCACCTTTAATTCAACTCTTTGACAATTTTCTTTGCCTATTTTCAGCAGTAAGGCGTTGAGATTTTCCACGGTACCAGCGGATAAGAGCGGGCGCTTTTCGGGGCCGACGAGGCGTTCCGCATCCTTATTGGTCAGCGTGAGGAGACGGCCTTTTTTGGAGATGACATCGTCCCCGATTTTGTATTCAGAATCACGACGGACCATGGCTTCAGCGAGTTGGGGGTCGTGGCCGCGGTGTTGGGCGGCCGCCCGGATCATGGCTGCCACGTAGGAGACGGACTTTTCCTCAACGGATTCTGGCATGGGTTGAACTTCCCCGGTGAGGCCGAGCATAATGGGCATGGCATCCCCGATTTTACTGCCGGGGGTCATATAGATATGGTCGGTGGCCATGGCGATGATGGCACCGGCCGAGATGGCATTGGGATTGACCAGCGTATAGGTGGGGGTTTTTACGCCACGCAGCATATTCAGGATTTCCTCGGCCGCGTCCACCCGGCCACCCGGAGTATTAATGTCAAAAATAATGGCTTCGGCGTTACTGTCTTCGGCCTCATTGAGTCCGCGGCGGATGACGTAGATCAAGGCCGTATCAATCACGTCATGGATGGGGATAATATAAACCATACCGGTAGTGGTGGGCTGGCTCCAGGGAGTTCGCGCTTTTGCGTTATCCGGAGCTGCCACCCAAGCTGCCAGAAGGAAAAAATAGAGGAAGAACCGTATTGTTTTCATGATGCCGGATTATAGAGGGAAGCGGGGGGTGTGTCGAGGGATGACTCTTAAATTCTAGGTGTCTGTCTGCTGGAGCGTTTTCAGCAATGCTTCCATGGGGAGACCGATGACGGGGGCCAGGTCGCCTTCAATGTGTTGAACAATGGCGGCGGAATAGGAGTCTTGAACCGCATAGGCACCGGCCCAAGCGAGGGGGCGTGTGAGGGCGACATGTTGGCGGATACGGGTGGGAGTCCATTGCCTCAAGGTTACCGTGGCGGATTCCACCAGTTTTACCAGACGTGGTGGCTTGTCTTTGGTTTTCGAGGGAATAATCACGTAGGCCGCGCTACTGATCCGGTGAGATTGACGACCCAACAGGGTCAGCATGCGCCGGGCATCGGCCAGGGATTTGGGCTTTCCGATGATGCTATCACCCAGAATCAGGGCGGTATCGGCGCCAATGATAATGGCGCGGGGATATTGGCGCGCTACCGCCTCGGCTTTCAGGCAGGCCAGTGCCAGCACATGATGTTCCAGATTGGCGCCTTTCGCCGGTGCTGGCTCCAAAACATGGGAGGGACACTGGCGGAAACGATACCCCGCCGCTTTCAAGAGTGCGGCGCGTCCTTTGGATTGAGAGGCGAGAATGAGATTCATTTCGTATATCCTAACAGTCTCATCGCCTGACATCCTAACAAATATATAAAAAAACCGTTTTGAAAAATCGACTCACGCGCCTATAATGCCCAGCTATGACTGAACCGGTACCCGAAAAAAAAGAGCAACTGATCATTGATTTAAACTTCATTCCTAGCTGGGCGCGGCGACCTCCTGATGCACGGCCAGCGGGAGGGGGGGACCGTTCTGCGGGTCAACAGCGGGATGACCGGGGCACTGATTCCCGGCGGCGTGAACGGTCGGAACGCTCAGAGCGGCGTCCGAGCACGGGGGCGCGGCGGCCTGAATTTCGTGACCGGCCCCGCAGTGACTTTGCACTCCCCCAACCCAAGCCGGATCCGATTGATGAGCGGCTGGCGTCGTTGGAAGTCACTTTTCTCCCTGAGCGCCGCGGGTTGACACCGCTGGCGCATCGGTTGGGACGTTCCGGGCGTGCATATTCCTTGTTTGAAGTGGCGGCCCTTTTCCTCAGTAAGCCTGACTATTATCTCATCAAGATTGACGCCCCGGCTTCACTTGAAAACTTTTCGTTTTTCCAGTGTTCAGAATGCAAATCCGTGTTTCTGGATAAAGAGGCGGCCAGCGCCCATGTGTTTGCAAAACATTTTGAAAAGTTTTGTAAGAAAGAAGAGAAAGAGGTCGAGGCTCCGAAGGGAAATTTTGTCTGTGTCGCCAAGTGTGGTCTCTCCAGCATCCTGCTTGGTCCGTCGAATTACCACGGATATAATGATAAAGTGGCGGAAGTTCATCGTTCGCGCTATCCGGATATGCCGATAGAGGCCTATCGTAAGCGGATTGAAACGATTCATGACGCCGCGGTGATTGAAAAATGGAAAGAGGAAATGTGCAAGCAGACGGTTTACCAGTTTGGTGAGAACGAAAATGCCGTCACGTTTACCCGGTTTACCGAGGCCGAAGCCTATTTCCGTGAGCATTGCCTGGGGGGAGCGATCAAGGAGACGCGCAGTGTGGTGGTTTCGGGTATGATTGCCCATGCGATGGATCCGGGGCCGTTGCGTAAGGTGATTGAGGAGGCTTGGCAGAAGGAGTCCCGTTTCCCGTTGAAGCTGTCGGTCACGTTGCGGTTGGCCTTCCGCCATTTGGGATTGCATACCTTTAAGGCGGCGGGTGGATATACCTTTGTCACTTCGGTTGCTCCCAGTGCGATTGATCCCGCCCATGCCGTGGAGGGGATCCGGGAGATTCTTGATTTTGTGGGTGCCAATCCGGGTTGTACCAAAGCGGAACTGTTGGCCCAATTGGTTCCGGGTTTGGCCGCTACGGGTGAGGGCGTGGAAGTTCCTGCGGTCATTGAAGCGGAGGTGGTTCCTGTGATGCCCGTGGCTACGGTAATCAATCCGAAAGAGTCGGAGTTCAAACGTCAGGTACAGTGGCTGGTGGAAAAAGGGCATGTGATTGAGTTTTCCGATGGGCGCATGGCTGTGCCGGCCACAGCGGTGGCACGGGTCCAGATGGCGCGTCCCAAAGGGAAAGGGCGGCGGTAGAAATTTGTTCCTGCCTCTTTAGCTGCAGACTTTGAGGGTGTTTGGTGGATGTGAAGGAAAGGAAATCTATGAACATCGTGGGCAAAATTCTTGTGGCGGGATTGGTGGTGGTCAGCGGACTGGCCCTGACGGCCCGGGCGAATTTGATTGTCTTGAAAAACGGGCGGACGGTGACGGGGGCTACCATTGAGTGGCGTGAGAGCACCCGTGATTATCTGGTGAACAATGAAGGGGCCAGTATGCCGGTTCCCGAAGACCAGGTCGCTAGAATTGAAATGGATAGGCCGCCGGAACTTGATCAGGCCAAGGGATTGGCGTCGTCACGTCAATACATGCAGGCCATTTCTATGCTGGACGGGATTGCCAGGAAATATAAGAAACTGAACTGGGATATTGAGGCCATGAAAATGCAGGCCCAGTGTTATGTTGAGTTGAAGGATTCCAAGAAGGCGGCGGTTGTCATGGATGCCCTGTTTGCGGCAGGCGGAACAGCGGCTCCCGCTTTGCAGATGAGCTATTGGAAGGCATTGCAGAAGTCTGGTGATACCAAGCGGTTGCAACAGGATTTGAGCCGGACATTAGGGACTGGTCCTGCGAACCTCGTTGCGGTCGCCTATCTAATTCGGGCCAATATTTATTTGCAGGACGGGAATCAGGATGCTGCGCTGTCGGATTTTCTGAAAATCGTGACACTTTTCAAGGGAGAGAAGGCCGTTCAGCCGGAAGCTCTTTATAATGTGGCGCAACTGCTCGAAAAGGCCAAGGACCCTCGCGCGGACGAATTCCGTAAGATTCTTGTCCAAGACTACAAAACCAGCGAATTCGCTACTAAAATGAAATAAGTCGACTTTTATCTCTCGATTTATTTCTCCTTCGCCAGTCTCTTCATCAATGCTTTGTAGTCTGGCGGTGGCGCCAATATATCATCTGCGGTATCGGGTTTCCCATCGGGGCCCATGGACGAAAGGCGGATGGTGTCGTTACTGCAGCTGTAAACAAAAGGATGGTTCCATAGATCCGGCGGCAGAGCTTCGATATAGAAGCCTTTCCATCCGGGAATACCCGGATTCCTGACCAGTGCCTTCAAACTCTCGTCGGTGGTGGGGAAGCGTTGGCAGTGAACACGAAACCATTCCAGAGCCGTGCGGATGACCATCAGTTCTTTGCGCGTTCGGATCACCTTGTTGGGAGGTTGGTAGATTGTGGTAACATTTTTATTGGAAGACAGAATGACGCCACCCACCAAGATACAGCCACCCAGTACCCAGACGACGAACCGGGGTCGGGTCAAAAAAAGCGTCCAGAGGGGTTTGCGTAGTTCCTGAACTCCGGGTAGGCGCTGTTGAATGCTTTCTCGTCGGGCCTTTTCAGATTTTAGTATTTTCCATTTATCAGGATGGCGTAACCCCTTTTTGCAGTTTGGGCAATGCGCTTTCTCCCATTTCTCGAAGAGGTGATGGCAGTGGGGACAACGATATTTCATAACAATGGACAATATAGTGTAGTAGAGACTTCCAGACAAATAGAAAGACAGGGCAATATAAATTGCGGAATTCTTTTTCCTGTATTCTTGACTTGCTTGAAACGGTTTGATAATAATTAAAGACCATGGTGACTAAAAAGCTCTACAAGATGGGCCTTTGGGCGGTGTGTCAGTTGGCGACTGGTTTTGTGGTCATTTTGGCCGCCACTTCAGCGCCCGCTGCTGATGAACAAACAGAGACGCAGCAGGAGTTGAAGTTTGCTTCTGAACTGATTAAATTCCGGTTTCCTGACTATGCCCAAAAGGCCATGGACAGGTTAATTGCAAAATATCCCAATGCCAAGGCGGAGGCGGCCAAGGTTCGTGTGGAGATTCTGACTTCCCGCGGCAAATTTGATGAGGCGGAAGCATTCCTTAAGACTCTTCCCGCTGGGACGCCTGAAACTATGGTGATGCAGTTGGCGCTTGGTGATCAATATTACGCCTGGCAACGCATGAAGGATGCTCAGCGGATTTATGATGCCTTCTTCAAGCAGTTTCCTCAGGGACCTCCAGAACAAATCGCCCGACTATATGGTGAATCTGCTTATAAGTTTTCCCAGATGCTGATGCTCTCCGGTGATCTTGTGGGTGCTGTGGAGGCCTATCGACGGGTATTGACCTGTCCGTTGAATTCAACGGATATTGAGCGGCGCGTGAAAACAGAAATGGCGGAACTTTTATTGCGTGTGGCGGAGATGCCGGGAATCGCGCCGGACAAGAAAAAAGCTTATCTGGATGAAGCTATCAAAATCTGTAATGACGTGCAGTGGAAAGGGACGGATCTCTGGTTTGCCAAGACGGTGGTGATTCTGGCGCACGTTCACATGGTGAATGGGAACAAGGACTTGGCGCGTAAAGCGATCACTGACTATATGCCCATGCTGAATGAAGTGGACCGGATGCTTACCGAGGCCAAGGAGTCCGCAAGCCTAAGCCCAATGGCCGAGTGTAAATTCCTGTTGGGCTCGTTGTTGGAGGAAGAGGCGCGGATAAAAATAAAAGACAAGGCGACGGAACCGGAGGCTGTCAAGCTATTTGCCCAAGCCATGGGCCAATTGTATACCGTGGCAATCAAGTACCCCTCTAGTAGTTGGGCACCGGAAGCACGACAGCGAGCTGAGGCTATGTATGATTTGCTGGTGAGTATGAATTATCATCCGAAACGTCCGGACATCAACAATACCCAAATGGTGTCTGAACAGTTGAAGCAGGCACGATTGCTTTTCCAGAATCAGGATTTTAAGGCGGCGTCCCAGAAATATCTTGAGGTACTGGGTATTACGGATGACTTCAAGGGGGTTCCCTGGGCAGTGAGCGAATTGGCGCGGAGTTATGTTGAGCTTAATGACGTCCGCTATGCGCGGGCCATGACCGAGTTTCTGGCGGAGCGGTATAGTCAGACTAAGGATCGTTACGAGGAGGCGGGAAATGCGTTGCTGATGGTGGCCTCCCTGTATGAGGAACGACGGGCGGCGATGAAGGCGGATGAAGTCTATGGGCTGTTTTTTGACAATTATGCCGATCACCCCAAAGCCCCCGCCATCATGTTCCGCCAGGGCGAAGCCGCGCTGCGGGCGACCAATTCAGTGGATGCCTTGAAGTATTATCAGCGGATTTTGGAGAATTATCCCAAAAACCGCGTCTATCCTGATGCGCTGAGCCGGGTTGCCTATGTTTTGACGACGCAAAGCGATTACACGAATGCCATTCCCTATCTGACCAATTATATCGCTCAGGTCTTTTCGGGGCCCGAGATGGTGTCGTCACGGTTACGGTTGGCGGATGCTTATCGCTCGGCTGATATGATTATCCTGGCTTTGAATGAATATGCCCGTCTGATCAAGATGATCAATCTGGATGCGGCTAAATATGCGGAGACGCCGGAAGACACGTTGCGCGTGAAAAAATCCTATGAGTATGCGCTTTATTCAAGAGCGCAGTGTTATTCCCGGTTACGTGAGCCGACCAATCAAATTGCGCTTTACCAGCAGAAGGCGATCGAGGGGTACGAAAATTTCATGAAAGAGTTCCCCAAATCGGATATGGCGCCGGCGGCGTTGGGGGCGATGGGGACCCTGAACTATTTGCAGAACAAGTCGGATGAGGCTGGAAAATGTTTTGATCGGCTGGTGAAAGAATATCCCAATAGCGATCAGGCTAAAAATACGATTTTTGTCCGTGCCGATGCGTTGATGGCGATGGGTGAGAAGGACAAGGCGGTCAAAGTGTATTCCGAGATGCTCAACAACACCAAGGCTTTCAACCCTTCCCAATTCCTGCGTGCCAGCAGGGTGTTGTTGGATGCGAAGGAATATGGAGTTGCCAAGGGGATGTTTGCTGAGGCAATGAAGTCGCCCGAAGCCCCGATTATGCAGGCGGCCACAGTGGGCTATGCGCATGCACTGGGTGGAGCAGGGGAATATGATGCCGCGATCAATGTCTATACCAATTTCCTGAATAAGAACGCCAAGTCTGGCTATGTTATTGAGATCAATTTGGCGTTGAGCCGTGACTATGCAGAACTGGCAAAAAAAATAATGCCCGATGTAAAGAATGCTAAGCCGTATTTTGATCAGGCGTATATTGCTATGGGGAAGGTCCGGCAATATGCCCGTGATCCGGAAATGTTGATTAAATCAGAATACGAGATGGCGCTCATTCAACTGATGCAGGACGATAAGATGGGGGCTATGGCCTCTTTTTCGAAAATTCTGGATTTTGCGGATTATTCAAATATGAAGGTGCGTCCGTATATTGAGAAGGCCTTTGATGCCGCCTTGCCGCTGATGAAGGATTTGGGGCGTCATAAAGATATGATTGAGGCCAGTGAGACCTATTTGAAGCAGTTCCCGCAAGGGGGGTTTGTGAATAAGGCGCGGCAGGGGCGTGATGACGCCAAGACCCGACTGGCAACCGGACGATAAGAGAGTCAGGATATCATGAGTCGAAAAAGCATAACGATCTGGGCGGGGGCATTGAGCGTAATTTTTGGAATCGCGGGTGCCGTTCATGCCGATACCATTAGAAAGACCGATGGCCGTGAAGTTACGGGCCTTAAAATTAAATGGTTCCCAAGCCGCCAGGAGTATCAAGTGGAGGGCGCTGATGGCACCCTGTTGTCGGTTCCAGCGGATGATGTTGAATCCATGCAGATCACTAAGCCGGACGAATTTGACAAGGCGGCACAAGCTTGTGCCGCCAAGCAGTTTGAGGTGGCTATTCCGATCCTTGAGGATATCATTTCGCGCTATAAACGCTTGCAATGGGATGGGCTGGCCAGCGAGTTGTTGGCAAAGGCCTATTTGGGTAAGGGGGATTTTAAAAAAGCCGCCCAAGTGATGAGTGGGATTATGGAGGGAACCGCCCGGAATCTGGTGACGGATGAGCAGTATGGCCTTTATTGGACGGCCTTGGCGGGCGCCCAAATGAATGCGGTGCTTAAACAGAGTCTGACTGAGGCGGTTTTGGGGGAATCACGTCCGTTGGCGGCGCTGGCACTGGTGAAGCGCGGGGATATCAACAAGGCGGATGGTAAGCGGGAGGATGCCATGCTGGATTATTTCCGCTCGATTCTGATGTACGAGGATGTCGAAGCCTCCAAACCCGAAGCCCTTTTTAAGGCGGCGCAATTGCTGGATGAGATGCGCGAACCTCGTGCGGAAGATTTGAAAAAGAGGTTAAGAGCGAATTATCCCGAGAGCCCTTATGTAAGGAAGCTGGGCGGGTGAGTGTAATTAATGTGTAGTGTTAACGTAGCAAGGAGAATGGAATGATGAAAAAAGCGGTATGGGTTGGGCTGGCAATGGCGGTTTTCTGTGTTCTGGGTTCGGCACATTGGGCGAAGGCCGCGGATGAGGCGAAGCCGGCCGGGGGGGCTGCCCCTGCCGTAGCGGCGGCGCCTGACGGTGCATTGACGGTCGAAGGGGGCGAGACGGTCGCACCCAAACATAGCGGAGGATTCTTGGAAATCGTCACCCGTGCCGGGTGGTTCGGTGTCGTCATCTGGGTATTGTTGATTGGTTGTTCCATTATCAGCGTGGCGCTCATCGTTGACTCTTTTGTCAATATTAAGGATGTCAAAATCATGCCGCCGGATTTGATCTCCAATGTCCGCTCGTCCATGGAGCAGGGAGATCTATTGAAGGCGATTCAGCATTGTGATAATTCACCGGGTGCGCTTGCCAATATTCTCAAGGCGGGGTTTGCCCAAGTTGAGGAAGGGTTTGAAGTGGTTCAGGATGCGATCGGTGTAGCCGCCGATCTGGAGAGCGAAAAGCTGCTTGGCCGCGTCACCTATCTGAGCGTGATTTCAAATACGACCCCGATGCTCGGACTGATCGGTACGGTGCAAGGTATGATCATGGCCTTCTTCACGATGGGAACCATGGAAGCCGGTGCGGCTCAGCAGTCGATGCTTGCCGTTAACATTTCCCATGGTTTGTGGGCGACCGCTATTGGACTGGGAGTCGCGGTTCCGTCTACGATTTTCTTCTATTATTTTAAGAATCGTGCCATGAACAGCATTCTGCGTATGGAAGCCCTGACGTTGGATCTGATCAAGGTTCTGCGTAACGTCGAAGTCGTGTCGGAATAAATCGGCGTTGGAGCTGAGAATCCTATGCGAGTAAAAAGAGAAGAAGAAGTACTAAATGGCAACATGACGGCCATGATCGACGTGGTCTTTCAGTTGATCATTTTTTTCGTTTGTACATCCAACTTGCAGGAAAGTGCGGTGGATGACCGGATCAAATTGGCATCGGCTCCCAATGGGGTTGTGGAGAAAAAGAAAGATCCCCGCGCGGTCAAGGTTTATGTAAGTGAAAAAGGGGTTTTGTCGATTGGACGAACGCCGATTTCGGAACGTGAATTGACCCTTGTTTTGAACAAGGCACGTGCCGATGCGCATGGGGATATCCCTGTTTTGATCATGGCGGATGCCCGGGCCAAACACTCGGCGGTCAAAAAGGCCATGGATGCCTGTACGGCCGCCAGGATCTGGAAAATAAAATTCACCGCACTCAAGGAAAGAGCTGAAAAAGCCTAGTCGTTTGAAGGATGTAATTTATGGGCAGAAGACGTAGAAAAAATTCAAATCAGGCGGGTGAACTTAACATGACCGCCATGATTGACGTAGCCTTCCAGTTACTGTCGTTTTTCATTTTGACAGCGAAACCTGTGGATGTGGTGACGAATCTGGATGTCTTCCGGCCTCAGCCGGATACCATTAGCCAGAATGCCACGCCTCCAAAGGTGATCCGCGTAACGGTTTTCCCTGATGGCTTTACCATCAACGAACGGGCCGTGGATAGCAAGGGGTTGAATACGCTTCTTTCCAAACTGGCAGATCTGGATAAAACGCAGACGGTTCTGATTCAGTGCCTGAACGATTCTCCGCACGGAAAGCTGATAGAACTACTGGATCTTTGTGCCAAACTCAAATTGACCAACCTCTCGGTGGTTAGCTCTGGTGGTGCTTGAGTGATGGGGCTAATTATTTTGTAATGATTTGATGATTCCGCGTAATAGGGGTAGGAGTATATTAAAATGGATGTCACGCAAATAGAGAGACTGATTAAACAACACATCTGGGGCCCCGTCGGATCTGTGATATTTCATGTTATCATTGTGGCGATGTTATTGTTATTTGCGTCTGCGCCGCCGCCGGAACCGGCACCGGAGGTCGAAGTCACCATGATGGAGACTAAAGCGGAAGTTTTGGACGAGGTGATCAAGACTGAAGTCGAGAAGTTGGAGCCTCCCGTGCAGCAGGAGGTTC
>Ga0118677_10001382_pt1 | contig 51644 bp, 42 predicted proteins | sample AliMusrvi5mmetaG_FD_86154 | JGI IMG/M metagenome (GOLD analysis project Ga0118677, IMG submission 86154) | reverse complement strand
TTTTTATGCTTTTACTCTTTTTTTCGCATAATAATACCTCCAGTCAAATCCCACCCTGAGACCGACCATCCAGATCGGATGCAGTTTTATGGGCTCAAGGTTTGCGGGTTCAATCATGGTAACTTTTCTTGGGATATCAACACCCGCGTTAAGCTGCACTACCAGGCTTCCGCTTTGCCGCAGGGAAAAGGTCCGGAACGGACGGTATTCCAGGACAGGAAAATCGATCTGCGTGGACTTCATTGAGATCAGTGACCATTGACCAGTTGCTGATCGTTCATCCGGCACGAGTAAAGCATCCGGCCCCTGGAGGGTGCCATAAAAGGCAATACCGACTTCCCTGCCCAGGATGAACTGAAACCTGCCGATCCGAGTTATCAGGCCTGATTGCCATGGTATCAATCCACCGCTTCCGGCAGTTGCAACAACGGTATTCAGTTTCTTAGGTGCAAGCAGTAACATAACGGGACCAAGGATGATAAGATCACCCGGAATTAAGTAAAAAGGAAGTCGCAGACGGAAATACCAGGCTTCGCGGGAAGGAATGGCAGAGAGGATGGAGCCGAACTGATTATAGGCTTTGTCATGTTGCATCTTGATAGTGGAGGCTCCGTCAAGTCTCCATCCCAGATCGAGAAAGACCAGGCCATCACCCGATTGATTCATTACTCCATCCATTCCAAGTCCTAGGTGAATGGCCATTTCAAGCCTGGGAATAACCCCGCTTGTTTTCTGATCCGGAGTAAATCCGCCGAAAATACCACTGACTCTGGCTGCCGGGGATAAACCGACAAAAGGGCCGAGTTCGGAGCGAAAGCGGGGGATTTCTCCCAGCCCGGTTGCAAGTCCGGGAACCGGAGTGGTCACCAGAACTGCGGCAAACAGGTCATTAAATGCCGGGTCCAGTGAACGGGCCGGCATTTTCATGGCTTTGGCGATATTAAATGTATCGGGGGTAAAAACACCTGGCTGATCGTTAAAAGCTGAGAGTTTGCCCTGTGGGCTGGCTGCATCCAACAGTTGTTCAAGACTCAACATGATCGTATTTGCAGCGTTTTCGCAATCCTGGGGCCGCATATAGGCATCACCGGTAATTACCAGTTTTACACCGTTCCAGGTTGTTACTTCAAGTCCGCGTTCATCATAATAATCATGGGTGCCTTTCCGAAGCGCAGAATTACCCCAGATCCCGGCCACATGGCCGGAAGCAAAACCATCTTCAAGAAAATGAAGTGCAAACGCTTCATCGGCCAGGGTTGAAAGAGCCAGGGCAGATCGTTGTTCCGCGGTCATTTCTTCAGCCGCCAGCCGACGGGCTTTATACATCGCACTTGCATGGTACCACATATAGGTACCCACAAGATTAAGGTCGCTGCCTTCTTCAAAACAGGAGGTAAAATAGGACCGGGCACTCGTTTTTACCTCAGGTCTGGCAAGCATAAAATGTACATTGTTTGATCCCGCTCTTGAGACATACTCCGGATCGACCCTGATAAACCGGAGATCTGAATCCCGTAACTTCGCCTCCCGTTCACTAAAGCTTTTTGAAGAATCAAGCCCGTTTTTAAGAAATGCCGCAACTTTAGCAACGTTCAGTATCCAGTCCGTGTGAAGAATATTAAAGACCAGGTTTTCTGAAGAGGTGGAATGATCTCCTGCAATGGCAGGCCAGGCCGCATAATCAAGATATTTCAGATCCATTCCCTGCGAAGGATCGGTCACTGCTTCATTCAGCCTTGATTCATACCCTTTTCTTGCCAGTGCCCACAAACGATCCAGGGTATTACGGCGAGGGGAATCAAGTTTCTGAATGGCACAGATCGCAATGTCCCGGTGTTCGGGGTAAATCCAGGCATAGCTCTGCTGATAAAATACAGTGGTCAGTAAAAGGAGCAGGATGTATCTATTTCTCATATTGTCAGATGCTCATTTGTGATAAAACTTCAAAAACTTTTGTATGTAAAAATACAATCTGTTTTAAAAAAACCGAAAAAAAATCCTTCTGTTCCCCAAGAGCCGGAAAACGAAACCGGAATTCCCCTGAAAATTCAACTGAAAATTACGGGGAACGAAATAAAATTTATCTTTATAACTCTAAAAGAAGAATAATTTGGCATTAGATATCCGGACCATTGTCCTGATCACGGGGATCACTCACTTTTTGCAGGTTGTGGTATTTGTATACCAGCTCAACACCAACAGGAGCTTGCGCGGCCCAGGGTGGTGGCTTACCTGGAGCATTTTTGAAACCCTGGGATTTGCCCTGATCCTCTTACGCAGCATCCCTGCAATTCTTCCCTACGCCATCGTTTTTCAAAATCTGTTAATCCTCTCGGGTGCGACTTTTATCTATATCGGTATTCTTCGGTTTTTCGATCGGAAAGTCCCCCTGAAATTCATTATCCCATTTTTATCAACGCACCTTTTTCTGCATCTTTTCTTCGTCTTTATTAAAAATGATATTGTTGTCCGATCCCTGATCCTTGACATTTTCCTTTCCGTGATCGCCTTCATGACGGCCGTTAGTCTCTTTCGGAACAAAACATCAGCCATCAGTTCAACCGCAACTTTTAATGCAGTCCTGTTTTTCCTTCATGGCGCATTTTTTTCCTATCGCTCGGTAATGATCATCACAGGAACAAACATTATTGATATCTACAACACTTCATTTTTCAATTTTTTTCAATATTTCGACGGTTTCCTGGGAGGCATGGTCTGGACTGTCGGTTTCATATTAATGTTGAACCAGAAACTCTACGCGGAGATCACCGAATCAAAAACCCATTTTGAACAGATCTTCCATACCAGTCCGGATGCCGTTGTTATCTCCCGTTTAAGTGACGGTCTTTTTGTCGACTGTAATGAAAGCTATACCCGGTTGTCCGGTTATTCCAAAGAAGATATATCCGGTAAATCCGCGCGTAAAATTCATTTAGTGAAATCCCCCGAAACGCTCCGTGAAATCATCCGCAGGATCAATGAGCATGGTTTCGTTGAGAATTTCGAAGCTTACTTCCATGGAAAGAACGGCATTACAATTACAGGATTAATGTCGGCGAACATTATCTCGTTCAACGGAACACCTCATGTTATCTGTGTTACCCGTGATATCAGCGAGCGCAAGCAATGGGAAAACAAGATCAGGACACTTAATGAGTCACTGGAACAACATGTGGCGGAACGCACCCGGCAGCTTGAAACCACCAACAAGGAGCTTGCTTTCCGTATCCAGGAAATAGAGCAGTTTTCCTACATCACATCCCATGATCTCCAGGAACCTTTGCGTACGCTGTCAAGCTTTTCACAACTTCTTAATGAAGAATATGGCAGCAAATTGGATGATAACGGGAATAAATACATTGCCTTCATTACCCAGTCGGCCATCCGGATGAGAGAACAGGTTAAGGATCTGCTGGATTATTCGCTTCTTGGAAATGAACGCGTTTTGTCACTTGTGGATACAAAACAGGTGATAAAAGATGTAATTGCAGACCTGTCGGAGGCGATCAACGAAAGCAAAGCAGAGATCATCTGTGAAGAACTGCCGGTTATAAAAGGCCATGCTGCTGAACTTGGAATTTTGTTTCAAAACCTGCTGTTAAACGCCATGAAATTCAAACGAGATGGGGTTTTGCCTGAAATAATAATCTCGGCAGTCCGGCAGCAAAAGGAATGGAAATTCTGTGTTGCGGATAACGGCATCGGGATCCCGGAAAAAGACAAGGAAAAGATTTTTATCATCTTCAAGCAGCTTCATAACCGCAATAAATACAAGGGAACCGGGATCGGACTTGCACACTGCAAAAAGATCGCCGAGCTTCATGGCGGCAAGATATGGGTGGAGCCTTCCCCGGATTCCGGAAGCGTATTTTCCTTTACCATTCCGGATTAGTAAATCCAAAAACAACCATTTCCAACTTTTCTCCGCAAGAAAATGATCGAACCCAGTCTTATCTATTTACAGCGTATCAGTGATTATCAGCAGGAAACCGTCCGGATCCGCAGTAAGCTGCAATTTATTCCATGGTTTCGACTCCTGACTTTTCTTATTCTGATACTTTCAGGCTGGTTCTTTATAAAAACCACAGCGCCCGGTTTCATCATCTCCTTAATCGTTTCCCTTGGGGCCTTCCTGGCCGCAGGGGGTTATGATTATTTCCTGAAGCAAAAAATCAAAAAGCTGGATACTTTCTCCGGGATCAACCAGAACGAAATCAATGCCATCCAGGGTGATTACTCTGTTTTTGACCCCGGCAATGAATTTAAAAGTGAGGATCATCCCTATTCGAATGACCTTGATATTTTCGGTTCAGGATCCTTGTTCCAGTTCGTAAACCGGACCTCTACAGAATTCGGAAAAAAAAGACTGGCTGAATACCTTGGCAATGCATTCCGGTTTCATGATGAAATGATACCGCGGCAGCAGGCCATCCGGGAACTTTCTGGAATGATTGATCTGCGGCAGGAGTTGCAGGCGATCTTTTCTGAAGGGAACACAAGGGAGAGCGAACTGTTCATGCTCATGGACTGGCTCGGTAACGGTCAATCGACCGGGGCAGAAGTGGTGACTGAAAATAATTCAAGCGGCATGAAGATCCTGAAATGGTTCTCTTTTATATTGCCAGCGATCACTCTCGCATGCATTGTGATCGCGCTTACCGGGAATCTTCATTACCAGGTACCGATCGTGCTGGTTCTGCTCCAACTTCTGATTGTATTCTCCTTCGGAAGAAAAACACAGAAGCTCCACCAGAAGATCAGCATGCATTACCAGATCCTTCAGAAATACTCGGCTGCCCTGGCCCTGATTGAGAATGCAGCATTCGGGACCGGCTTTTCTAAAAATCTGCAAAATGAACTCCATTCCCATGAACAAGAGGCCCCGTCAACAGTGATCAGGCATTTTTCCCGGCTTCTTAACAGGATGGATTCCAACCTGAATCTTATTGTTGCGACGCTTCTGAATGGATTATTCATGTTCAACATTCACCTCCTGTTTGCGGTGGAAGCCTGGAGGAGAAGATACTCCGGACTGATCCCGAAATGGTTCGAGGTACTGGCCGAATTCGATGCTCTGTCGGGTCTTGCAGCTTTTTCCTTCAATAACCCCGGTTTCGTTTTTCCTGAAGCAGTTGAAGGCGAATTTCTCTTCACGGCAGAACAGATCGGCCATCCTTTGATCGCGAAAGCAGATTGTGTCAGGAACAATATAGATATCCGGGGCTGGAAACAATTCTGTATCATAACAGGTGCAAACATGTCGGGAAAAAGCACCTTCCTCCGCACTATCGGGACCAATTATGTTTTAGCCATGACCGGGGCTCCTGTGTTTGCCGAAAAATTCGTTTTTACCCCCATCGGGATCCATAGCAGCATTCGCACCAATGATTCCCTCACAAAAGGAGAATCTTATTTTTATTCGGAACTGAAGCGGCTGAAGGAGATCATCCTTGAGCTGGAAAGCGGACAGAAGAAACTCATCCTTCTGGACGAGATCCTGAAGGGAACAAACTCATCCGACAAGCAATCAGGTTCCATCGCTCTGGTTAAACAGTTAATGAAATACAATGTTGTGGGGATGTTCGCGACCCACGATGTATCCATCAGCGGACTGATTGACATCTACCCTGACCATATCCGTAACCTCTGCTTTGAAATACAAATAGAAAACGACCAGATGGAGATCGATTACAAACTCCGTTCAGGTGTATGCAGAAATCTGAATGCTTCCTTCCTGATGAAAAAGATGGGGATCGTGAGTTAGAACTACTAATTTTGCAAAAAATATTTTAGATATGGAAGAAACACAAATGGGCGTTGGATCAAGAGTAAAGCACCCTCAGTTCGGGAAAGGCGTGATAGTACAGATCCGTTCTGATGCATGGGAGATCGCTTTCATTGATATCGGTCTGCGCATTATCAACCGGAATTTTGAGGGGATGGAGATCATCGAAGCCATTGAGACACCCTCTGATCTTGCCACCTATGAAAAGGTTGAAAAAAGCCTGATCCGTGTTCTCCGTCAGTTCAGTGATGTCCAGGAAACAGTTCACATGGGAGGGAAATGGACCGGTGGCAAACTCCTCATGGTTCCCGGCGATACCAGCCTGAAAGAAAAGGAGGTACCCATAGAGGTGTTTTTTCACAAGATCGTCATGATGCGTGACCGTATCCGCGTTCTTGAGCAGAAGATCAATGCCAGCGCCCTCACCGACGAGGAAAAAGTTGATATGCAGCAATACATCACGCGTATTTACGGCAGCCTGACAACCTTTAATGTGCTTTTTAAAAACAAAGAGGATCAGTTTATCGGAGAAAGAGGAAGCTGATAAATTGTTGGTTATTCTCTGCCGGATGCTTCTGACATCTGCCCTCTGCCTTCCGTCATCATTTCACTGTCATCCGCCTTTCCCATCATTTTCCTGTTAAAGGTCTCCTCGCCGTTTTTTTCAATATGGGCTATCATCTCACGCGTTACAGAAATAATATAGGCTTTCTGCTTGTTGAAATGAATGAACATAGCAGCAAGATTAACGGCGGCTTCAATGCCTTTAGGGTTTCTGAAGATCACTGTAAAGAACATTTTCCAGTACAGTCTGCCTGTTTCTTTTGAAAAGCCTGCTTGTTTGCAGACCTTCAGGAAGGATTTCATATAAACCAGCCATGTTCTGAAATCGGGTTTATGCTTGTAATCGGGGCGGATATTAAGCCCGGTATAAATAACCCTTTTGTAATAATTTGAAGGCCTGAAGATCTCCCCGATCACTTCAATGTAGCGCGACAGTATCTTTGTCCTGGAAGTAAGTGTAAGGAAATTCAGTCCGCTGGTCATCTGGTCGATATCTCCGGAGCCAAGTGATTGTGATGTGAGGTGAAAAAGTCTTTTTTCCTGTTCAAGCCTCCTGGTAAGCTGTGTATTGGGCAGTGCGTAAAGGAGACCGATCATGGCCATGCAGATGCCTGATTCCTGAATGGAGTCGATCATCTGTTCAGCAATGTGGGGACGGTCGCTGTCGAAGCCCATGATATACCCTCCATTACTGACCATCCCGTATGAAAGGATCTTCAGGACGGCCTGCCCGATCGATTTGTTGACATTCTGGGTTTTCCTGTTGAGTGCAAGCGTATCATTGTCGGGGGTTTCAATACCAAGAAAAACATAGCGGAAATCCGCATCCTTCATCAGTTGGAGGAGTTCATCATCATCGGCCAGGTTCACGGAGGCTTCTGTGGTAAAGTAGAAGGGATACTTCCGGGCTTTGGTCCAGCTGATTATTTCGCGCAGCAATTGTTTAACCTTTGGTTTATTCCCAATGAAATTATCATCTACCATGTCGATATGGCCCCGGTACCCCAGGTCGTACAGTGACTGCAATTCCGAGATGATCTGCTGGTTGGTTTTAAAGCGGGGAATCCGTCCGTACAACTCAATGACATCGCAAAACTCACAGTTAAAGGGGCATCCCCGGATGTATTGCATGCCGATCATGATGTAATCGCTGAACCGGATCAGGTCGTAACGGGGAATAACAGCCGTTTGCATATCAGCCTTTTCCTCAGAGATATATTTCCCGCTTTTTGCTTCTTTTTCAAGATCCTTCAGGAAAAGGGGGATTGTAATCTCCCCTTCACCAAGGACCAGGAAATCGGCATCCTTATAGAGGTCAGGTTGCGAGGTCGGATCAGGTCCACCCACCACCACTGTGCAATTCATGCTGTGCGCCCTGCCAATAAGTTCAAGCATACTTATCTGTTGAGGAAGCATGCCACCGATACAAACCAGGTCAGCCTGCTGCAGGTGCTCATCGAGCAAGGGCTCTACATTCTCGTCAATCAGCTTAAACTCCCATTGCTGAGGCAAAATGGCTGCAACCGTTAGTAGTCCCAACGGAGCTGCAGGGTATTTTTTACCAACGATCCTGCAGACATCCTGATAATTCCAAAAACTAAAATCAGAAAATTTTGTCTGAACAAGCAGGCATTTCGTGACTCCTGTATAGTGTTCTTTCATAAAGGCATTCCCGAATAAATCATCCCATTCATAACGATGGAATTGAATTCACAGTTCCGGGATGTGTTGAAGTGACAAAGATACGGAATAGTTTAAAGTATATGAATTATACTGAAATGGTTATCTGATTTCTGTCCGTGAAGTGTCTCTGATAATTTCTTAAGTTCGCATCCATTTTCGCTTTATGTCACAACAACTCCGAAACATCGCAGTCATGGCCCATGCCGATGCCGGCAAGACCACTATTACCGAGCAGTTCCTTTTTCTGGGGGGTGAAACCCGACAGCCAGGAAATGTGGACCAGGGGACGGCACAAACAGATTTTCTGCCGGTTGAAAAGGAAAGGGGTATTTCCGTTCGCTCGGCGAATACCTCGTTTATCTGGAAAGAGACCCGTATCAATCTGATCGACACGCCTGGTCATGTGGATTTTTCCGCCGATGTTGAACGCGTCATGCGTGTTCCGGAAGGAGTAATCCTCGTGATATCTGCAGTTGAGGGGGTGCAGGCACATACTGAAACACTTTGGGCTGCCTTGCGTGAGAGGCATATTCCGGTACTGTTCTTCATCAATAAGATCGACCGCACGGGAGCGGATACCGATGCAGTAATCCGGTCAATTGGCAAAGACCTGGGAATCCGGCCCCTTTGTCTGCAGGCACCTTTAAACGAAGGAGAAAATGGTGTTTCACTGAACAATTTCTGGACCCCTGAATTCAGAGAAGTCCAGCTCCTTGAGACCATTATTGCATCCAATGAAAAGCTGCTTCAGCAATTCCTGGAGGGTCATTTGCCTTCCTTTGCTGAAACTAACGACCAACTGACCTGGCTGATTCGCTCATGTGCTGTGTATCCTCTCCTTTTCGGTTCAGCAAAACTGGGACTGGGTATGGAGGAATTGCTGGATACTGTGGTAAATTATTTTCCGCCCCCGGGTGGTGACCCCGAAAAACCATTGTCAGCTTTGGTTTATGGGATTGGTTATGATAAAATCATGGGCAAAATTGCCCAAATAAGGGTATTCAACGGCACAATAATCAACCGTGAGGTAATATTCAATGCCACACGGCAGGCTGAAGAAAAGGTGACCCAGGTCAGAAGGATCTTTCCGGGAAGATTTGAGGATACCGGAAAGGTCGAAGCCGGCGATATTGCAGGCGTCAGCGGGCTTGGCAGTGCACAGGTAGGGGATATTCTTTTGTCGGGGAGGATGAGTGAACTTCCAGGATCGGAAATTCCCCCGGAAATAAAACTGCGTACACCTTTGCTTACCGTACAGGTGAAGTCTGAAAACCCTAAAGATTATCCTGCTTTGGCAGAGGCCATGATGGAATTATCAGCAGAAGACCCTTCCCTTGATTTCGAATGGCTCAGGGAGGAGGCGGAACTTCATGTCAGGATCATGGGCTGGATCCAGATGGAGGTGCTGGAACGCATCCTTTCAGATCGTTTTGGTATCGCTGCAAAATTTGAAAATCCTACTGTCATATACAGAGAAACACCAACAACAGCAGCGGAAGGATTTGTTCGGTACTGGATGCCAAAGCCTTGCTGGGCTATCATGAAATTTCTGATTGAGCCGGGAGAGAGGGGCAACGGAGTTGTTTACCGGAGCACTTTGGCTGTAAATGATGTACAGCAAAAGTACCAGAATGAGGTAGAACGCAGCATTCCCGGGGCTTTGAAACAAGGCATCAAGGGATGGGAGGTCACGGATCTGCGCATCACTCTTATTGAAGGTGAAGATCACAATGTTCATACCAGGTCTGGGGATTTCGCCATTGCCACACCCATGGGGATCATGGACGGACTTGTGAACAGCGGCACTACGCTTCTTGAGCCGATGACCCGCTTCCGTATCAATGCACCGGAGGAACTGCTTGGCGTCATCACGAGTGATATAACTCGAATGCGGGGCAGTTTTGAAAGCCCTGTGATGGAATCGGGCCGGGTGGCCCTCACCGGGGTTTTTCCGCTGGCTACATCACTTGACTTCCCTGTCAAACTTAGTTCGCGTTCGGGTGGCAAGGCGCGGATAAGTACCCAATTCTGTGGTTACCGGGAATGTACCGATGAACAGGGGGTTATCCGGCCCTATAAAGGTATCAGTCCGCTCGATACGGCTAAATATATATTGAAAGCCAGGAAGGCGATCCAATGACCGGTATTGAAAAGATCAGGTCTCCCTTGTTTTGGTTTATAGAAATACCAATCCCAGAATAACGGCTCCGGTAATTCCAAGTATAATACTCCCGTACCACAGCCATTTTCGCCGTGTAAGCGCTGAAATAGCGCAAATTGCAATGGCTACCTGGAATACGGTAACTCCTTTTGCCAGTTTATTGTGCAGGACAAGAAATTCAGTTGACCGGCTTTCCTTTTCATGTGCGGTTTTTTCGATCTCTTTCTGCTCTTCCTTGTACTTACCAACCTTTTCCTCGTCTTTGTTGTCTGATAATTTACCCATTTGCTTAAGCATGTCAGTCTTACTCTCAAGGACTACGGCTTTTATTCCTTTTGCCTGATAATAGGCCCACTGATCGGAGGCCTGGAGCTGCTCGATCATAGCCTCATTTGCATAATGACCAGCCATCAGGGAGGTAATTGCAGCAAAAACCGCCAGTATTGCGGCAGTAAGGGCAACCATTAAAATCCATTTCTCCTCACGCTCATGCCTGTGTTCCTCTAACTGTTCGTGCAATTGCTCGTGTAAATGTTCGGTTGGAACTTCAATTTCTTCCATATCAGCATTGTTTTAAAAATAATAAAATCTCCCGGGGAAAAGAACCGGTCACTAAATCAGTCTCGTTTAGAATCCTCAAAGTTAAGCATTATCCTTTCTTTTTTGTTTCAGTATCACGGCCAGCAATTCATGAGTATTTGAAAAGGATGTTTCATCATTCGGAGATAATAAAAGAAAATGTTTTTGATTTTCTCTATTTTTACCCCGGAAATCAGGAGGTCGTTTGAGCCTCTTGCAGAATTAATATGATGTTCAATTAAAAACCATAGTATGAAAAGACTTTTTATCCTGGCATCACTGATCGTAATGCCTTTTTTTTGTGTGCTGTATGCCCAGACAACCATTGGTCCCAATGATATCCTGTCGAAGGATAATGCATCCATCAGCGGGTTGAAAGGGATTTTTGAAAATGCCTTTTATGAGATCAAGGAATCTTCGGACACCTATTTTTCGTTCAAAGACACCTACACAATTTACCTCGATCTGGACAAGGATAACCGTTATATAACGCTTTCCGTAAACTGGCCGCTTGTAGACAATGCAACAACACAGGACAAATTTTCCCTTCTGAACCGGATCGGGAAGGAAGTACTTCTGGTTACACCGTATTACACTGATGCCGGGACCTCCCTGATCAACAAAACCACGATCTGGATCGAAGGCGGGATGAACGTAAAGAACCTGATACTGACGGAAAAACTTTTTGTCAAAGCGCTGAACCTTATCGTGGATAAGGATGATCAGAAGATCCTGAAGTAACAGAGGGTTTCAAATTTCCGCTACTGATCGGTTTATAGCAATGGGGCATTCAGCCTGTAAAAAAAACATGAAATATTATTTGTAATCAATCTGATTAAGTTGAGGCCTTTTGTATTATATTTGGATTGCCAATATTCAAAAAATCCTCAGCTATGAAAAAGATCTTTACATTGATGTTGCTGTTGCTATCATTTGCAGCAGTAAAATCCCAATATGTTCAAAAAGTTACCAGCATCAATTACTATGGATATAACGGACTAAATCCGAGTAATATCACAGTGTTCAACGGGAAGCTGTTTTTTTTCGGAACCGATGACCTGCATTATGTAGATAAACTGATGTTCACTCCCGATGGTTCTGCTGCCGGGGTTACTGTTGTAAAACAAATTGATACGGTTAAGCAGTATCCCAGCCTGAGACACCTCACCGTTCTCGGGAATCTGCTTATCTTCGATAATTACAGCAAGCTTTGGAAAAGTGACGGAACTACAGCCGGAACCTCTTCAATTGCGACACTTTCCGTGGGCAACCCGAAATTTGTCGTCATGAACAACAAAGTATATTTCACTGCCGACAATACGAATTCCAACCCGCTCAATGATCAGCTCTGGCAAACTGACGGGACTGCAGCCGGAACAACCCTGGTAAAGATGATCAATCCGACCGGTCCGGCCAATATTGCCAGCTTCTTTGTTTCCGGCGGAAAAATCTATTTCCAGGCCACCGACGGTATAAACCAGGAACAGCTTTGGGTTTCGGACGGAACTTCGGCCGGGACATTTATGCTGAAAAGGCTTAACCCGACCGGGGAATCCTATCCGAATAATTTTACTGAACTCAACGGGAAAGTATATTTCAGCGGTGAAGACGGTGTAAACGGTTCCCAGATATGGGTAACGGACGGGACAACGGCAGGAACAACGGAAATCACACAAATAAACCCGGGATCCGTAGGGCTTAGTCCCAGCACTTTTACCGTTTTCAATTCAAAACTGTTTTTTATGGGGATTGACCAAGGGGCATTTTACCAGTTATGGTCTACCGACGGTACAGCGGCCGGCACAAAGACTATAAAAACAGATTATACTCCGCGAACCTATTCCGGGTTTCTTCCTACCTCAATGGCTGTTCACAATAATAAACTATACATGGCAGGCTATGATTCACTGAGTGGCACGGTCCAGTTATGGTCAACCGACGGCACTACGGCCGGGACGGTTAAGATCACCTCTCATGCCCATGGGCTTTATCCCTCAAAGTTATATTCATTCCAGTCCAAGCTGATCATGACCGGTAATGATACCATTTCAGATGAGGAGCAATTGTTTGCCAGCGACGGAACTGCGGCAGGGACCGTTTGCCCGACCCCGCCGGATACATGGGGACAATATCCGTTTTACCCATGGGAAGCCTGGGTTCCCTTTAATAACGGACTTTATTTCAGAGGTGCCTATGCCTATTTTGCCGATTACCAGCTGTGCCGCTATACTGAGCAGCCCCAGGGGATCGAACAGCATAAAGAAGAGACCCTTTCCGTATTTCCGAACCCAACCACCGGCATTTTCAAAGTTGTACTTTCAACGCCTGATGCCGGTACAATCATTGAGGTTTATAACGAACTCGGCACATTAGTTGGAAAAGAGAGGGCCGTAACCGGGGAGAACCAGATCGATCTGTCAGATCAGCCGGTCGGACTGTACATCCTGAAAGTCAGCAGCAACAGCAGAACGACAGCCACAAAAAAGATCCTGAAAAATTAAGAGATTATTCCCTTGAAAAAGAGAACTTTCGGCAAATATTTTCTGATACTGCATTGTTTTTTCGGGCGCTCAAGGCAAAACACCTTTGAGCGCCCTTGCTGTATGCCTGGTCCTGGTGTTTATAGATACAGTTTTTTTTTATATTTGTTCCTCAGCATGAAGGTTTATTAATCGAGAACTATCGTCACACATGCTGATTCAGAATAAATAACAAAAAATGACACGGTTACGCTAAAATCCTGAAATCATGGACCCGAAAGTCAACTACAAAGTACATCCGCAGGAAACAATCTTTTTCTTTCTCAAACTGATCATCAGCTTTGGGCTTTATGGCCTTTTAATATGGCTGATCTTAAATCTTTCGAAGGCCGATGACCCTAAAATGATGGCCTTTTTGCCCGTCATCCTGTTTTACCTGGCCCTGATTATTGTTTATGTGTTTTTCCGTTTCGGGATACTTATCGGGCATTTGAAAGGCAATGCTGTTAAACTGAACAAAAACCAATTCCCGGACCTGTATCAGACAGTGTCACTTCAGACAGAACTTCTTGGACTTAAACGTGTACCGGATGTATTCATCCTGCAATCCGGGGGTGTGATGAATGCTTTTGCCGCAAGGTTTCTTGGAAGGAATTATATTGTCCTGTTTTCAGAAGTTGTGGAAACCGCCTATGAACAGGATATGCATATCATTGAGTTCATTATCGCACATGAGTTGGGTCATATCCGGAGAAAACACATGATCAAGAGCCTGGTTTGTTTTCCTGCTTCAATAATTCCTTTTCTAGGTGCCGCTTACTCCAGGGCTTGTGAATATACCTGTGATAACATCGGGCATGCCCTGGCACCGGCAGGATTAAGGAGTGGCTTACTGATTCTTGCATCCGGAAGGTCCCTTTATAAAAAAGTCAACCTGAAGTCATACCTGTTCCAGGATCAGACTGAAGATGGCTTCTGGAAATGGTTTGCTGAGAAAGTTTCTTCTCATCCAAACCTGACGAAACGGCTGGCATCTTTTATTGATGCACGAATGGTTCAGGAAGTTCCTGAAACCGTTTCTGCAATCCTGAAAAAGGAAACGGATCACGCAAAATATATGCCCCAGGGTTAACTTCACCAGTTGATCTATGAAAAACTTTTTCCAAAAAGCAAGATCACGGGAGATCAAGCCGATTACTCATCATTCACCAGGCCCTTGCCAGAACTGCAGTACGTTTCTTGGCAGTGAAGACATGTTTTGTCCCCAGTGCGGACAAAAGCGCATTGAAAAAGAGGACATGTCGATCCGGCATATAATCGGGGAATCATTTCTTGATTATTTTCATTTTGATTCAAAACTGTTCCGCACCCTCCGTCCTCTCATTTTCAAGCCTGGCCAACTGACAATGGAGTTTATGACAGGAAAACGAAAATCCTTCGTAGAACCATTCAAGCTCTTCCTGGTAATAAGTGTCATTTATTTTCTGCTGCTTCCTTTAAACAAGGAATCTGCCCCGGAGCCGGAATTCTCAGGTAATTCGGGCAATTCTCATCTCCGTGTCAATACCGGAAAGCCAAATAACATCACCTATACTTTACAGGGAATATCTTTGAGTTCTGAGGGGCAGGACACTATCCGAAAGGAGGTCGACACCATCGGGATGAAAAGGTACATTGATAAGCATTTTGCAAAAAGCGGATGGGGAAGCAAACTTTTCATAAAACAAGTTTTGAAGATCATGCTTTACTCAGGCCAGTCATTCAAAAGTGTGCTGGAACATACTGCCTCCAAGATGATCTTTCTGCTGATACCGGTTTTTGCCCTGCTTCTGAAACTTTGTTATCTCCGAAGCAAGCGACTCTATTTCGAACACCTGATCTTCTCTCTGCACATACACGCCTTTGTTTTTTTCCTGTTGTTTATCGCGTTACTTATTGAGTTTCTTGTCCCCGTAAAAATGATCATCCTGATCCTGATATTCCTGCTCTATCTTTATTTTGCGTTGAAAAGAAACTATCAGGAGCCTGTAGGAAAAACTCTGTGGAAGTTATTCCAGGTCGTCCTCTTATACTGCATCATTGCACTACCGGTATTCTTTTTCCTGCTGATCCTCGTTTCGGTTTTCCTGGTATAAACAGACAAAACACAATGTTCAGGCAAAGGGAATATCTTATTTTTTGAAGAGTTTTGTAAGAAATGCTTTCATGTCATTCCAGGAATCAACATCCGCTTTTGCATTGTATTCAATAGGAAGATTAAATTCTTTTCCGATTTTTGTTGCATCCGGATTTGTAAATGCATGGGTAGCATTTGCATAGGTTTTAAATTGATAGTCTGCGTGAATGGAGTCCATTTCCCGTTTAAAAACGGATACATCCTCCCCTGTAACAAATTTGTCGGCTCCACCGTGACATACCAGTATTTTCGCTTTCAACAGTTTTTTATCCGCCGGAGCACCTACCAGCCCCCCGTGGAAACTAACGACCCCTTTCAGGTCTGATCCAAGTTTGGCCGCATTGAGAACAACAAAACCTCCGAAACAATAACCAATAGCGGCAATTTTCCTTGTATCTGCCAGCGGGTTTTCTTTTATTTTATTAATTGCGGCATCCAATCTGCTTTTAACAAGTTGCAGGTCTTTATAATAGGGTATGGTGAATGCCTGAGCTTCCTTTGGATTCGCGGCAGTCCTGCCATCTCCGAACATATCAACGGCCATGGCGAGATACCCCAGAGCAGCCAGCTGGCGGGCACGCATTTTCGAATAATCATTCAGACCCCACCACTCATGAACGACAAGGATCACCGGGCGTTTCCCCTTGATGTTTTCGTCATAGGCAACAAATCCTTTTAAGGTAAGGCCATCCGAATTATAACTGACAACTTCCTCTTTGATCGAGGAAGGGGGTGTTTTTGATTGAACCATTGCAGTGAGTGTAAGTATAACAAAGGAAAACAGGGTGATTTTAAGTAATAGCTTCGTTTTCATGATAAAATTTCTTGTATTTATCCTGTAAAGATACGTTATTTAGATTATTTCTATTATTGTACCGGGTTAATCTATGTACATTTGAATAGCAAAAAAAAATCTGTGTCAATTCGATTACGTATTGCTTTTACCTTCTTTTTCAGCCTGTTGTTTCACCTGCAAAACTTCAGCCAGGAATGCACGCTGACTTCCTTTCTTGAGTTGGGGATATCAAACAGCCCCGTTTTAAAGGACTTATCGAACCAGGTGCAGACAAATCACTTCGACAGCCTGATCACCCGTGCGGCCTTCCTTCCGCAGGTAGATTTTAACGGGTATCTGATGTACGCACCTTCTGTCAATGGATGGGGTTACAGCGAAGTAATTTCTAACGGACAGAATCTCACCGGCACACTGAATGTAAGTCAGCAGCTTTTCAATAAAAAAACAAAGGATCTTTCCCTGAAAAAATTCGGGATCGGGTCCGGGAGCCTGGACAACGCAAGGCAAATCAGTCTCAATGATCTGAAAAGAGCAATCACTGCTCAGTACCTTGCAGCATTTTCATCCATGGAAGAAAGGAATTTTCAGCAGGACATTTTATCAGCGCTGAAGACTGAGGCTGTCATTTTAAAAGCCTGGACTGAAAAAGGAGTGTACCGTCAAACAGATTACCTTTCCTTCCAGGTGGAAATCATGAACCTTGAACGGAATATCCGGGATCTTGATCTCACATACAGGAAAGAGTCATGGAATCTCAACCAGATATGCGGCATGCATGATACAACATCCTGCAATCTGAGGCTTCCTGAGCTTCGTGATACGCTTGCGCCCTCTGTCGTTAATTCTATTTATTTCAGAAAATTCATGATTGACAGTTTGATGATCGTGAATGACAGATCATTGATTGACAGCCGTTATAAGCCGGTAGTGAAGTGGTTTGCCGATGGTGGCATCGTCAATAATGAACCTCGTTATCTTTATCAGAATTTCGGCATCAGCGCCGGGCTTAGCATGACCTTGCCGGTTTTTGACGGAAACCAGCGTAAAATAAATTATGACAGAAACCGTGTCAGCGAGGATACCCGAAAAAATTATCAGGAAAGTTTCAGACTCCGGTACCAGTCGCAAATCTCACAGCTCAGGACTGAACTGGAGAAAACTCAGGCACTTGCAAAGGAGAATGAAAAACAGCTGTCATTGGTCCGTGAACTGATCACTGCCGACAAGGCCATGCTGAATGAAGGCTCGCTGCCTGTTACCGATTATATCCTTGCCTTAAAGAGCCTTTTTGAAGCGAAGCATGCCGGTTTACAATATCAGATCAGGATCCAATACGTTTTAAACGAGATCAATTACTGGAAGCAATGATTAAAAAAGTATGGATGTTTATTCTGGCCGGGCTGACCTGCCTGACCACCTTCTTTTCCTGCAGAACCAGCGTTGACCAGGAAAATGCCTCTGTCAGGTCTGTTGTTCCGGTCACTATAACAACGCCCAGAACCGGAAAAATGACTGAATATACCGAACTGATGGCCACTTCCGCCTTCCTGGTAAAAACCGTGATAAAATCTCCTGTTTCCGGTTATGTTCAGAATTGTTCCATTACGCCAGGCGAGAAAGTGGCCAGAAACCAGGTGTTGTTCCAGCTCCGTACAAAGGAATCGGAAATATTGCAGCAGGATAGCATCAATCCAAATGGAATCATCGGAGTTGTGAAAATGAAAGCCTCGCTTGATGGTGTGGTCGCCACGATCGAGCACCCGCAGGGTGATTTTGTCCAGGAAGGCGATATCCTTTGCACACTCGTTGTCCCGGGAAGCCTCGTTTTCCTTCTGGATGTTCCGTACGAAATGAAAAACCTGGTTCACAAGGGAGGTGAATGTGTCCTTTTGCTGCCGGGCAATACGACGATAAGTTCAACCATCCGCTCAGTCCTTCCCTCAATGTCGGGCCCCTCCCAGACACAGCGGGTTGTACTGCAGCCCCTTTCCCTGCAGGACATCCCGGAAAACCTGGTTGCACGGGTGAGGGTTATGAAGAACTTTAAAAACAATGCGGTGATCCTTCCTAAAAGTGCCCTGCTCAATGATGAGATTATGAAGAATTTTTGGGTAATGAAACTTATCAGTGATTCGGTTGCCGTGAAGGTTCCTGTTGAGCCTGGCATGAAGGGAACTGACAGTGTAGAACTGATTTCTCCCGTATTCAGTTCTGCCGACAGGATCCTGACAAGCGGAAATTATGGGCTGGGGGATACTGCACTGGTCCGGATCATCAGACATGAGTAATAATATCAGCAGAGGCGGCATCATGGGCAACCAGGATTTCTTTTCGAAATATTCCAAACCTGCATTATTCGTAATGCTTGTTGTTCTTTTCCTTGGAGGATTTGCCTACAGGAAAATGGAAACGCTGCTTTTCCCTGATGTTGTATTCCCTAAGATACGGATCATTGCTGATAATGGTGAACAGCCCATTGATAAGATGCTGATTACAGTGACACGCCCGCTTGAAACTGCCATAAAAAGAGTTAATGGAATTGAATCCGTGCGTAGTTCTACAAACCGGGGCAGCTGCACTATTGAGGCATTTTTTAGCTGGAATACGGATATTGATATTGCCCGCATGCAACTGGAGGCCCGCATCAATGAGATCAAGAATATCCTTCCTTCTACAGCCAGCCTGACCATTGAGGCGATGAGCCAAAATATCTATCCTGTTATCGGATACACGCTGGAAAGTGACAAATATGGTCAGGTTGAGATGCGGAATGCGGCTATGTTTTTCGCACGGCCCAGGTTTTCAGAAGTCCCCGGCATCTCAAATGTTGTGGTAAGAGGAGGAAAAACAAAGGAGTTTGTGATCATCCCGGACGCAATGAAGATGATCCGGCTTGGGTTTACTGTGCAAAACCTGACCGATATCCTTGGAAAAACAAATTTCATAGAATCCAACGGACTGCTTTCCGATTACCGCCGCCTTTACCTCACTGTCACCGACAGCAGAATCAGTACCCTGGAGGATCTGAGAAACCTTGTGATCCGCAGCGACCGTAATCGTATCATCAGGCTATCTGATATAGCAGCGATTGAATTTCAGGAACAGCAGGAATTTATCCGCATTAATGCCAACGGACGTGATGCCGTGATCCTTGACCTGGTTAAGCAGAAAGGCGCCAACCTGGTGGATTTCGTGGAAAAAATCAAGACAAAAGCCAGGGATATCCAGGATCAATTGCCTGCCGGGATGGTCCTGAAACCCTATTACGACCAGTCGGTTTTTGTGACAGAATCCATCAACAGTGTTCTCCGGGCTATCTATGAAGGGCTTTTTCTTGCTCTTCTGGTGGTAGTGCTTTTCCTGCGTTCGTTCAGGGCCAGTCTGAATGTCATTATCATCATCCCGGTTACTCTTGCCCTGACACTTGTCGTACTTCACCTCGCCGGCATCACCCTGAACATCATGTCACTCGGAGCCATCGCAGCATCCATCGGCCTGATCATTGATGATGCGATCGTTGTGATCGAGCAGATCCACCGTGTTCATGAAGAAAACCCGGATAAGAAACTGAATGAAGTGGTGAGCGGGACCATTCGGATGCTTTTCCCGGCCATGCTGGGTTCTTCCCTGAGTACGATCGTTATCTTTTTTCCTTTTGTCATGATGAGTGGTGTTGCCGGAAGCTTTTTCAGGGAGCTCACCACTACGATGGAGATCACCCTGGTTTGCAGTTTTCTTACAACCTGGCTTGGATTGCCTGCATTGCATCTTTTACTTGGATACAAACACCGGAAGAAAGGCATTTCTCCGGAACAAAAAAACAGGCAGTATAACTTATCATGGCTGATCTGGTTTTTTGACAAACCGCTTTATGCAACCGGTTTTGTGTTGTTCCTTGGCGTAAGTGCTTTCTTTCTTATCCCCAGGCTGAATACGGGTTTTCTTCCTGTTCTGGATGAAGGCACTATTGTCTTCGATTATCTCACACCCCCCGGCACCTCACTCGATGCATCCGATGCCATGATGCGGCGGGTTGATACCCTTGTGCTGCACCACCCCGATGTGGCAACTTATATGCGCAGGACGGGCACAAATATGAGTTCCAGCATCAGCATGGCCAGCGGCGTAATACCACCCAACGAGGGTGATTACCTCATCCAGCTTAAACCGGGCATCAATCGTTCAACGGAGGCTGTGATTTCAGAACTTCGTGAAAAGGTCTCCGCCCAGGAACCTGCCCTCACTATCGAGTTCGGACAGCGTATCGCTGACCTTCTCGGCGATCTGATCGGCAGGCCGGAACCTGTTGAGATCAAGATTTTTGGGGATGACAAGAATGTACTCGAGTCACTGGCGGTGCACACACAGGAAATTCTTAAAAAAATCCGTGGGGTTGCCGACATTAATAACGGGATCATTGTTGAGGGGCCAACTGTGACGATCATTCCTGACGAGGAAAAACTCATGGAATTTCACCTGAATTCCGCAGACCTTCATGAACAGCTGAAAGCCTATAATGAAGGGGTTGAGGTCGGAGAAGTGCAGTCGGGGGAACAGATGCTGAAGATACTCCTCCGGTTTTCCAGTTTCAGGGAAAATTCCCTTGAAAAAATACTTAATCAGCCGATTTTTACGCCCGATGGTTCTTTCCGTCCACTGAGAGATTTTGCCCGGGTCGATGTATCAAAAGGAACGCCCGATATTACCCGAGAGGACCTCAAATCAAATATTGTGGTGACAGCCCGGCTTGAAAATACGGACCTTGGAACTGCTGTCCGCAAAATTAAAGCTACACTGGGCAGGGAACTCATCATGCCATCCGGATATTATATCGTTTACGGAGGCACCTGGGCACAGCAGCAGTCCTCCTTTACAGAGCTGCTTCTAATCCTGCTTGCAGCTACAGTACTGGTCTTTTCGGTGTTGCTTTTGCTTTTCAGGGATTTCCGCATCCCCCTGCTCATCATCTTTATTTCCCTGCTTGGGACCACGGGCTGTATCTGGGCCTTATTCATTTCAGGGATACAACTGAATGTAGGAAGTTACACAGGAATTATAATGATTGTAGGTATCATTGCTGAAAACGCAATTTTTACTGTCAACCAGTTTAAAATGAACTTGAAAAGTTCAGGAGGAGATGTGGATGCATCCATCCGGTATGCCATTTCACTACGCATCCGCCCCAAATTAATGACTGCCATTGGTGCCATCCTGGCATTGACCCCACTGGCACTTGGGATAGGCGTAGGGGCTCAGATGCAACAACCACTTGCGATCGCTGTTATCGGTGGGTTCGTGATCGCACTGCCGCTTCTGCTGTTCGTCTTTCCCTCGTTATTGCGCTTGCTTTACTCCAGACACTAATGGTTGCTGTAATTCCAACTATCGTTTCTTTTGTTTTAATCTGGCAATTATAATTATGTCTGCAATCTTCCCTACTTTTGACGTGGACTAAGTCCCTGACATCTAAAAAATAATTAACCTTGATAAACAACGATATATGAAAAGAAGATCAACAGCAATCTGGCAGGGTAATGGAATGGAAGGTAAAGGGACACTCCAATCCACAAGCGGAGTGTTAAACAAAACTCCTTATTCCTTTAACACCAGGTTTAAAAATGAGGACGGAGTGGCTGGCACCAACCCGGAAGAACTTATTGCCGCTGCTCATGCCGGCTGTTACGCCATGGCACTTAGCTTTGCTCTCTCCGCAGCAGGGTATACCCCCACGGAACTAAAAGTGGATGCAGCCGTGAACATTGAATTCATGGCAGATCATTTTGAGATCAATAATATTCATCTTTCCCTAATGGGTGATGTCCCGGAAATTACACCTGAAAAATTCCAGGAACTGGCGCTGCTTGCCAAGATCAATTGCCCGGTTTCACAGGCATTGAAAGCAGTTGAGATCACAATGGAAGCAAAACTGAAATAGTCAGAAAGGGTTAATACCTGGCGGGACAATCCCGCCAGGATTTTTTCCTATTTGATTATCGGACTGCTTAGGTCACAAACCGGCGGACAAACGTTTAGAACCTGCGCAGCCGTATTGTAGATTGTGTTTCCTGTGGCATCTTTCCCATTGCCATCAACACCAACAACAATCCCGATCCTGCTTCCACTGCCGTCCTTGCCTAAATAAATCCGAAATCCCGCCAATGCCTGGTTCTCTCTGGCCAGACTGTTCATGGCATCCAGTTGCGACCTGTCAAGCGAAAACCCTTTGATCACCTGGTTATTCGCCACAGCCGATGCCACATAATTTTTCACAAAAGTATTTGCATCTACAGATGTCATTGGAGTATTTACCGCGGCAGGATTCCCCGGCGCGTTTGTAAATGAAAGGATACTAATCAGTGAAATTCCACATATCGATCCGGTAAGAAAACCAACAAAAGTCAGGAAATATTTATTTGTTTTCATAAAATTTTAATTTAGAACGGGATTAAATAAATACTTAATTTCGCTCAAAGATAATTGATTATGATAATATCTGTACTTTTTTTATGAAATGAAATGGCTTCGGTGGCCAAATTAAATTAATGCGTCATGAAGAATTTTGGAAAGGTTTGTGCTATTGTGCTCCTTCTGGCATTCAACGGATCTCCGGTGGTTTCGGCACCCGCAGATCCGGTTTCTTATACCCGTAATTTATGGCAGGAATATTTGACAGCGGGCAATGACAGCATCAAAACAGAGCGGTTATTCGATCTTGCTTTTTACTATTGCGACTACATTGGAGATGACCGGATGGCCGACAGCGTGAGCCAGTTAGGTGTCAATCTCGCCGTGATGAGCCACAGGCCGGAATTGATTTGCATGGCCTTAAACAGGTATATCGAATCAAACAATTTATATAAAAACTATGAAAAGGCCCTTGGATATGCATTAAAGGCTGAAAAACTCTCGGCTGCAGTCAACCCGGATGCTGCCTCCCGGAGCTGCCATAACCTCGTAAGTGTATATCTCGCAGGCTATGAATATGATAAAGCCCTTGAGACTTCCTATAAGGCATTGTCGCTAGCTGGTATTTCAGATAAAAGTACATGGAAAGCAAAGGGGTACCTGGATGTTGCAAAAAGTCTTGACGGTAAAAATCAGAAAATAGAAGCATTCCGAAATTACCTGAATGCAATAAGTCTGGCTGAACGGTTTAAAAATAAAGAGCTTCTGATCGGCTGCTATGACAGGTTGTCGAATTTCTACAACATGAACCGCCTGTATGATAAAGCCATGCATTATAAACTGATGCAGCGTGACCTGCTGAAGGAAATGCAACCAGTCGACTCGGTGGCACTAATGTGGACCCAATATGATCTTCAGGTCATTGACCTGAATTCAAACAATAACCAGCTGGACGAACTTAGCATGAAAAAAATCCTTGATTTTTCAAAACGGCGGAAACATGATCGTATGCTGACTGATGAAATTACACTGATCCGGACCCATTTTATAGAAGCAAACAAAATCGACAGGCTGCACGACCTATATTATCGGCAGTTTCCGTCAGAATTAAACCGCCTGGCTTCAGTTAACCCGGCTTTGTACTACAGGATAAGGGCGTACTTCTGCGAGGAAGAACACAGGCCGGATTCTGCCCTTTTGTATTTCAGGAAAGCGGAAATTATTATCAATTCCGATCCAAACAAGGTCCTTCAGTCAAACTTTTATAACCGGTTCGGACAGTTCCTCCTGCGTCATGAAATGAAGGATCTTGCTATAGAAAAGTTCACGCAATCGTATGTGCTGGCCAGCCAGGCATCTTATTTTGATTTCATGGTCAAAGCTTCAGCCGAGCTGCATACTTTATTTGCAATTAAAGGAGATTACAAGAGTGCTTACCACTATTCGGTTTTAAATAAAGACATCTCCGACAGTTTGAACCATATGGCAAAAAAGGATCAGATGCTGGTAATGGAGATTGACCACGAAGCCTGGCAAAGAGAGCAGGAAACTGCATCGGAAAACCTGGCAACAGAACGCAGACATTACCTCCAGTACACAGCCATGATCATTATTATCATCGGAGTGTTTATTATTTTGCTGATGTTAGGCAGCCTGAAGGTCCCCGAATGGATTATAAGGATGCTGGGGTTCTTTTCATTCATCCTGCTTTTTGAATTTATTGTATTGGTCGCAGATCACAAGATACACAGCATCACTCATGGCGAACCGTGGAAGATCCTTTTAATAAAGATCTTCCTGATTGCAATCCTGCTTCCTATGCACCACTGGATAGAAAAACGTGTGGTATCCTTCCTCCTTAACCCCGGGCTGATCAATATTTCCAGGTATCCTATGGGAAAAATGCTGAAACAACTGATAAAACGATGACCCGCTGATCCCCGGATGGAACAAAAAGATGTACTCAAAAACCGATTTTTCCGGCATCAGAAGAATCAGGAAACAGCCTGGTTTGAATGGCCCGAAAAGAAATTAATCGCATTTATTTGAATTTGGTCTAAATAATGATTACATTTGAGTTCAATTTGATCAAAGGTGTTATTCAGATTACCTCAGAATTGGATTGTGTAACTTAATAAGACAAAAACCATGAAATATATAATGAAGCTTAAAATGTCGACTGAGAAAGGCAATAAAGCATTGCGGGATCCTCAGTTCGGACATAAGATGAGTGACCTGCTCTCTGAAATAAAAGCAGAAGCAGCATATTTCACTACGATTTGCGGCCACAGGGGTGCTTATATCGTTTTGAATATAAATGATGCTTCTGAAATACCTGGCATTGCAGAACCATTTTTCCTGTGGCTGGATGCAGAGCTCGACTTCATGCCTGTTATGCGGCCTGAAGATCTGGCGAAAGCCGGGCCGGCAATTGGTACTGCCGCTCAAAAATGGGGATAAACGGTTATTTGGTGTACTGTACAAATTCCTATCGAGGAGACCGGCCACCTCACCCTGTTGTTGTAGAACAGGAAGGTGGCTGGTTTTTTTGTTTCCAGAAGGGAAAAATAATACCTTTATAGGTCTCCTCAAATTATGAGGATGTATTTTTTACCTGCTTAAAGATTTATACCCGTAGTGAATTTCTGATTTCAACATAAAAAAAACTGAAAATTGACTGGTCTTTTTCGAATCTTTTTAGTGACTGCTGCAATCTGTGTCACTACATTGAGCTCCTGTACGAAAGGCGAAACTGATTTTGTTCCCTCAATAGACCCGCCACCCACAGTTGCGACGTTTTCCTGCAAAACGGACAGTGTTCCCTGGGCTGCTGACTCTGCGTCCTGGACAATACAGGATTCCAAAACCCATATTGTTGCATATAAGGGCGCTTATATTAAGTTTGAGATCATTTTAAGCGGGATTGTTGCCAATGTATACCCGATTACACAGGGTACGAATGATTTCATTTATCATCCTGCATCTCTTTCTATTGCCACAGGTACCACAGGAACCATTGTCATTTCATCTTATAACAACAATACAAACCGGCTCACTGGCTCCTTCGGCCCCATACATACATCGGGAACAAGCGGAGTTTACACCATTACGGATGGATTCTTCACAACAATTCCGAAAAGGGGGCGATAAAGAGGAAGGAACACACCACAATCACGATATCTACTTAGCCGGTTTCTCTGTTTTCTTTTCGTCCTTATCCAGCGCAAACCTGATCGGCAGGTTGTACTGAACCCTGACAGCTTTACCCGCTTGTTTTCCCGGATTCCATTTGGGCATCATTTTCACAACTCTTACAGCCTCTTCATCGCATCCGCTTCCAATTCCACGCAATACTTTCACATTCGTAACAGAGCCATCTGCCTCGACAACAAAGGTCACATAAACCTTACCCTGAATGTCTTTCTTCATCGCAGCTTCAGGGTATTTGATATTGCCCGCAAGGAAAGACATCATTGCTTCCTGTCCTCCGACATAGGCAGGCATATCCTCTACCATGGTGAATACTTCTTTTGATTCTTTTTCTGCAGGTGTTGTTTTTTTAACCTCTTTCGTTGTCTTTTCCTGGGCGGACACAGGATTCATGGATCCCTGGGAAAAAAAGAATAAAACGGCAAGAATAGCCGGGAGTGCAAACAGAACCTTCACCGGGGCCCATGTTGCGGAACGTGCTTTTGTCATCATGTAAATACGGTTTTTAATTAATAATACATTAAAATTATTGGCAAGATTATTTATCTGTAATCCCATACTTTCGCTGAGGATCAGTGAATGATATTCATTTTCCCCGAATCCCTCCTTCAGTACCCCATCGTCTGCAAGAAACTCATGTATTCCCTTGATTGACCTTTCCAGAAGCCAGGCCACGGGGTTGAACCACTGCAGAATAATCACAAATTCAGTCAGAAGAAGATCGAAAGTATGATACTGACGAATATGTACCTTTTCATGGGCCAGTACGGGAGAAAGTCTACCATCTTCTATATATTCATTCCGGATAAATACCAATCGGAACAGAGAGAACGGAGAAAAGTTCCGGTCAACGAATACAATATTCAATCCTTCTTTTCTGATAATTTTATTCCGTTTCACGATGATCCAGATCTGAACAAACTTAAAGATCAGCCTGAGCAGGAAAATGGCCAGCCCGGCAAAATAAATCATTGAGACCATTTCAAATCCGGAGATGTGCGCGGTAACGGCCTTTCCTACCTTTTCCGGCGAGATGGTTACTGCCTCAAGGAGGATAGTCATGGAAGTCGGAGTAATATGCTGCAATACCCGGAATTCAAACAAAGGGAGCAATAGAGACAGGGAGACCGTCAGCAGCAGGTAAATGCGGTTGACAAGAAAGAAAGTCTCCTTTCTCAGAAAAAGCCAGTAAACTGCATAAAGTACAACAAGCATCACGCTTGAATGCAGAAGGTAAGTGATAAAACTATTCATGGCTGTTGCTTTTTTTCTTCCGGATTTCATCATCCATCAACTGGCGGATCTCCTCCAAATCTGTCAGGCTAAGCTTTTCTTCCGCTGTAAAAAAACTGGCAAGTGACTTATAGGAATTTCCAAAATAACTTGAAATAAAACTCCGGAAATAAAACCTGGTATACTCTCTTTTTGTGATCAGCGGATAATATTCATGAGTCCGGCCATAGGCTTTATGTCCAACGAAACCTTTCTGCTCCAGAATACGGATGATTGTTGAAACTGTGTTATAGGCAGGTTTAGGATCCGGGAACTCTTTAAGGAGATCATGAACCATCGCTTCTCCTTTTCCCCACAATATATGCATGACCTGTTCCTCCGCCCTGGTCAGTTCCCGAATCGGTTCTTTTTGCTCTTTCATCCTTTAGATTCCGTTAATACGTAATTTCTGTAACGAAGATATAACTATTTTCTTAGTTTGTCAACTACTTTCTTAAGTACAACCCCAAATAATCTGTTTTCATCCTCTTTTCGACTGCATGATTAATTGTTGTCATTAGAAAAACGAGTGGGTACAAAGAGTTATTATGTGTTTTTTATGTTTTTCACCTATCTTTGTCTAAGGTAATCAGCCTTTTATGAAATCAAAAGGATTCGTTTTTCTTGTTCTGTGCACCATGTTGCTTATCTTTTCCGGGTGCCATAAGAAACTATCTCAGGATAGCAGTTCGGTATTAACGATGGATGATCTGGTGGTGGCCGATTCTTTCAATTGGGAAACCACAAAGGTTGCAACCCTGCAGGTTTCAGTGGAAATGCTTCCTGAAAATATCGGAAAACTTGTTCGAATCTCTGTATTTGACGGGAATCCGGTTCAATCCGGAAAACTTTTAATAAATGGGGGTGCAGGATATGAATCCCCTTTCGAGACAGAAATTCAACTTTCCTCCGCTATTGGAAAACTGTTTCTACTGGCTGAAGACGGAACCGGGCAAAAAAAGCTTGACAGTGTAACTATTTCTTCAGATATCCATTATACATTTTACCAGGCGGCCAACCTGAAAGATGTTATAAACAGTTCAGCCGATCCGGATTGCAGCAAAGCAACACCACAGAATACACTTTCCGGAAACCAGGCAGTAACCATTTCCAATGGAACTCAATACTATGTCACTGGTTTGTTCTCAGGGGCTGTCACCTTTGCTGGCAGCGGTGGCGCCATCAATGTATGCGGAACACTACACCCCCAGAGTATTACCAATATGGGGGCCGGTTGCTTTATCTGTGCCACGCAGGGCGGATCGGTGATCCTTGATAATACCCTGACTATGGGCAACGGCTCAAGGCTTACAGCCTATAGCAACAGCCATATTCACCTGGGGGGGATGGTCATGAACGGAACGACGCCCCGGCTTATCAATTACTGCAACGATTGGGTGATCAACTCTATGTTTACAACAAGCGGGGGCACTGAAAATTATGGTTCCATGGTTTATAATGGAGGATTAAACATTACTCCGGCAACCCCGAATTTTGTAACAACCGGTTCCATTACGGTGAACGGTGACCTGAATCTCAGCACCACCTTCTGGAACAACGGAAAAATACTGGTAACAGGACATTTCAACCTGAATGGGGGAACCTTTTATCACAATTGTTCGATGATTGTACAGCAGGATCTTGTCTTAAACAGCGGCAGCATCACGCTGAACGGAGCCTACCTGAAGGAAAACGGGAATCTGCTGTTGAATCCCGGGGTAACCGTCCTGATAAAAAATAATTCGATGATCTCCACAAATACTTATACTCAAAACATTACCGTCACCGGGACCGGGGGCAGAAGCGAGATCAAGATCGCTTCCTATGGAGGTATTTCCGGAACAAATAAAGTAACAGGATCCATTGAGACGGTCACACCCAGCGGGACACTGAGCCCCGGCGGCGCCTCCAATTTCACAAGTGGCGCGACCCTCACCAAAATTAGCAGTGCATTGAATATTCTTCCGGTTTCCAACTGTAATCCTGAAGGGATCGGGGGGACTCCCCTGCCTCCTGATATTGATGGAGATGGTGTTGCAGATGCGCTGGACGCTTATCCTTCAGATCCCACACGGGCATTCATCAATTATTATCCGGCAAAGTCCACATTCGGCAGCCTGTTCTTTGAAGACCTTTGGCCGGGAAAAGGAGATTATGATATGAATGACCTCGTGCTGGATTACCAATTTACGACCATTACCAATGCACAGAACAAAGTTGTGGATATCAACGAACTGGCATATGTCAGGGCGGCAGGTGCCGGCATGAAGAACGGCTTTGGATTCCAGATCGACGGCTTGCTTCCCGGTCAGATTGCTTCTGTCTCCGGCTGCTCGTTAAAGCATTCGTATATTTCCAACGCGGCTAATGGTTCTGAGAATGGCCAGACAAAAGCAGTAATCATTGTCTTTGATGATTTTAATAATGTTATTCACAGAAGCGGAACATCGTTTTTCAATACACTACCTGATGCACTCAAAGGAACCGCAGACACAATTAAAGTTAACATTCATCTTTCTTCACCTCAGCCGGTTACCACAGTTGGTTCTCCTCCATTCAACCCCTTCCTGATTCGCAATATGGACAGATCTGTCGAGATACACCTACCCGATAATCAACCAACCAGCCTGGCAAATATTGCTTTGTTTGGAACCATGAACGATAATTCTGTTCCATCGTCCGGCAGGTATTACAAAACCCAAAATAATCTGCCCTGGGCAATGAATACGCCAGTAAAATACAACTATACCGTGGAGAAATTTTCAATCCTATCTGGTTATACCCATTTTGCTGAATGGGCAGAATCCTCCGGGTCCTACTATCCGGATTGGTACACAAATAAAACAGGGTACCGGACTGAAAGCAATATTTATAAATAGTTGTTATTGCGCTCTCTGAAACCAGGCAAATAAGGAAATTAATTTGTTTTTGCCTTTACCTCTTGGTTAATACATCTGATTGCAGTACATTTAAGCTGACCACCAAATTCCTTAAACTGGCTGCTCCGCCTCCTCGCGTTCTTTATCGCAGCTCAGTGACGTTTACCGGGCTTAAAAAATTCCGGCAAGATGTTTATTACCATAGCTGTTCATTCCTTTGATTGCTTTCGTAATTAAGCCGCTCTTTAAGGGAATCGGAAAAACCATACATTCCCAAGAGAAGGAAATCCTGACAGAAAAAAATTTAAGAAACCGCATAAGGAAAAGAACCTTTGGAATGATTTTCGAGTATAATATGTTACTAAATCATCTATTTATCAGGAAATAACAACTATTGTCTGTATTTAATTCTTGATTTGATCACTCTCCGGGTTCGGATTTATGCCCGCCGGAGGAGCAGTACATGTTCTAACAAATAAAAACAAAATATGAAACTCAGTATCCGACTCATGTTAAGTACCCTCTTTTCAGTTTTTATTCTGTTGCTGATTATTGGTGCTTATCAGGCAATTTCATACATAGACACACTAAATACACAAACAACGACGATCATTGAAAAGGAGATTGTCAGATCACAAATTGCCGGTGAAATTGTAAAAAAGAAAGAGATCATCGATGCAACGCTCAATTACTTACCCCGTGATATGAATCAGGGAGCAAGAATGGACATCAAGGCTTCTGTTGAGAAAAAGTCGGACGAAATCGATATAGCACTTGATCAAATGATCCGAATGGAGAACCCTGAAGGAAAACAAACGCTGGAACAGCTGAAACTCAGCTTCGGGGATTATTCAAATGCCGTGATCCGTCTATTCTATACACGCGAAGACGAAGCAGTTTCCGGAACCAAAGTCATTCTGAAGAAAGGTCCCTCATTTGTTAATGAACCTACGAATCTCAATCTGCCGGAATGTTCAAGAAAAGTTGATGCCCTGTTAATGCAGTTTATCAACAAAAACAACTACCAGCTTGAAAAGAATGAGCAATCTATGTTTTCGTCCTTTTCAAGTATCCGGAGCCTGATCTATTTTTTCGCTGTGATTCTCTTCCTTTTTGGGATTATCGTATTTATTTCCGTAATGCGGTTTGTCTTTTCCCAGGTGGGGATTGAACCAATTGTCCTACGTGAAATCACTCAAAAGATCACGGAAGGAGATCTTTCCGTTGTATTTCCGGATGTTACCCATGGCATTCATTCCTCCGTTAAGGTTCTCAACCAGACAATGCTTGAAGTAGCTGAGAATGCTGAGCGTATAGCAAATGGTGATTTTTCCGTAATAATAAAACCCCGCTCGGAGAATGACCAATTGGGCAATTCCCTGAAGAAAATGGTAGGGACACTTACCGAACTTCAGATCGTTTCCGAAGAAGTTTCGCAAGGAAATTTCGGGAGAAAACTTGAAGTGAAAGGAGACAGCGACCTGGTTTCCAAATCCATTAACATGATGAGTGAGAACCTCGCGAAAAACGAGAAGTTCAACAAGGATCAGAACTGGATGAAAGACGGCCTGAACAAACTCAGCATGGAACTTTCCGGTGATCAGGACTTCGAACAGATCACTGCGAAAGCAATCAGTTTTGTTGGCCGGTATATAAACGCCGGCAGAGGTGTTATTTACCGTTATGACGAGCGAAGGAAAACGCTTAACATGGTAAGTTCTTATGCTTTTACAGACCGGGACACTCTTTCAAATCTTTATGAACTGGGAAAGGGTGTTGTTGGCCAGGTTGCCCTTGAAAAGAAGCCGATTCTCCTTAAAACGCCCTCGCGAGATGAGGCGCCTATCACAACAGGAACTATCTCTTCCATTCCTACCAACACCTATACCTACCCACTCATTTATGAGAATGAACTGATCGGGGTAATTGAGTTTGCTTCCCTCCAGGCATTTTCCGTTATACAGGTTGAATTTCTTGATCAGTCGAACCAGGTCATCGCCTCAGGTATCTTTACAGCGATCCAGAAAACCAAGATCGAGGATCTGCTGAAGCAGTCGCAGACAGCCCAGCGCGAAGCCGAGGATAAGACCATGATGGTACAGGAAGCAAACGCCCGGCTTGAAGAACAGCAACAACAGATCCAGCAGCAGTCGGAAGAACTGCAGCAAAGCAATTCACAACTGGAGGAACAACAGCAACAACTACAACAGCAATCAGAGGAGCTTCAGCAAACCAATGCCCAGTTGGAGGAACAGCAGCAGATGCTGATGCAGCAAACGGAAGAGTTACAGAAAGGCAATGCCAGCCTTATGCTGGCAAAGGAAGAACTTGACCTGAAGGCAAAGGACCTCGAATTGTCAAACAAGTACAAAAGCGACTTCCTGGCAAACATGTCACATGAGCTTCGTACTCCTTTGAATTCCATCATTCTTCTTTCGAAAATGATGCAGAAGAATGAGCGCGGAAACCTGGAAAAAGATGACATTAAGCGGGCAAAAGTAGTTCATTCGGCTGGTGAAGAGTTGCTTCGTCTCATCAACGATATTCTTGACATCTCCAAGATCGAGGCCGGCAAAACGATTCTTTCTATTTCTGAATTCCGGACGGAAGATATGGCGAATGACCTGATGCATTTCTTCTCATCGATGGCCAAAAACAAAGGGCTTACCATTTCTGTGGAAGACAACCTGAAGGTATCGATCACCAGTGACAAGGACAAGGTAGTCCAGGTACTGCGGAACTTCATTTCCAACGCCCTTAAATTTACGAAAAGCGGAAATATCCACCTGAGGGTTTCCGAAAGTGGAAATCCCGACAGACCAGTAAAAATAAGTGTCCGCGATACAGGCATCGGGATCGATTCTGCTAAACACAAAATGATCTTTGATGCATTTCAACAGGTAGACAGCTCTATTTCACGTGAGTTCGGAGGAACAGGTCTTGGCCTCACAATCTCACAGAAGCTTGCCACCCTGCTTCACGGAGATATAATACTGGAAAGCGAACTGGGTAAAGGAAGTGAGTTTTCACTGATCCTGCCGGTTGTTTTAAAACCGAATGAAGGAGAGATTCACGAAATGGACAATGCAAAAGCCAGCCTTTACCCTGAACAGGAAAAACCAATTATTATGCCGGCGCCTGTTTCCAACCCTGTAAACGACGACAGGAAAAGGATCAAGCCTGACGATAAGGTCATTCTCATTGTTGAAGATGACCGGACATTTTCGGATATCGTCGCCATGGTGATCTCAAAGATGAAGATGAAGGTTTTGTGTGCTTCAACTGCAGAGGAAGGACTTAGTCTTGTACAGAAATTCAAGGTAAACGGGATCATTCTTGACCTTGTGCTTCCCGATATGAACGGCGTTGATTTTATGCGCCGGCTGAAAAGCTTCAAAGAGCTCCGGCATATCCCGGTACAGATCATTTCCGGCCATGAAAAAAATCCCGAACTGATGCGGATGGGGGCGCTTGACTTCCTGCAGAAACCGGTCGACCAGGAACAGATCCAGCAAGCTATCCAGGGCATTCTCAACTTCAGTGAGAAAAGTCCGAAGGATCTTCTTTTGGTCGAAGACAATATCGTTCACCGGGAAGCCCTCTCAGATTTGATCAAAAGCCACGACATCCGCGTTCATGGAGTAGAAACGGAAGCCCAGGCAATCAGCGAACTACAAAAGGGTATTTACGATGCCGTTATTATTGACCTTGGGTTACAATCAGGCGATGGTATGAATATCTGCAAATTTGCACGGGAAAAGCAGATGAAAGTCCCTATCATTGTTTACACTGGAAAGCAGCTTAGTCCTGATGAAGAGAAGAACCTGAAAAAATTTGCGGACCGGATCATTATTAAAACTGTTCATTCTGAGAACCGCCTGCTGGATGAGCTGATGCTTTTCCTCCACCAGACTCAAATAGAATCACCTGATAATTCTGACAATTCTGATTTTTCCCTTAAAATAAAAAGGCTTTCCAATAAGACTATCCTTGTAGTGGATGATGACATCAAGAATGTATTTGTGATGAGCACCGCCCTCGAGGAACACGGAGCGAAAGTGATCGATGCACAGAACGGCAAAGAGGCGCTGGATCTCCTTTCAGATAAAACGATTGACCTTGTTCTTATGGATATCATGATGCCTGTAATGGACGGGTACACAGCCATCCGGAAGATCAGGGAGAATCCGCTTACAAAAAATATGCCTGTGATCGCACTGACGGCAAAGGCCCTGAAAGAGGACCGCGAGAAGTGCATTGCTGCCGGTGCGGATGATTATCTTGCCAAACCCGTTGACTACGACATGCTGATCGGATTGGTTGAAGCCTGGTCACAGAAAAAGATGTGAATATGAACGTGCATGCCATTGACACTGCCAAAACCCGCCATATCTCGGTTCAGGGAAACCTTCAGTTTCCGTCAGACAGGGACGACCTGCTTGAACGGCTGAAGCCAGGAACCTACACAGAACTGGATATGACCTTTTTTGATGCAAGGATTCTGCCGGCAGAAATCATTACCCGGTTGATGGAATTTATTGCCACCAACCCAAAGATCAGGATCAGGATCAATGTGTTTCACCGCTATCTTGGCTCTTACCTGTTTCGGCTGGGACTTCGTTGCCACTCTATGAACCAGCACTCCTTTGAATCACGGGAGTCACGGAAGACCAGGGCGATAGTCCTGGGTGGTTCCGCCGGCAGCCTCGACAAGATCATGTCGGTAATGGCGAAGCTCCCCCACACAGAGATCAGCGTGTTCATAGTTCAGCACGTACTGGAAAATGAACCGAATTATCTTGGGGAGATCCTGCAACGCAGCAGCTCTTTCAAGGTGGCACCGGTATGCGATAAAATGCCCGTCAAACCGGGAAGTGTTTATATTGCGCCGCCGGGTCATCACATGAAAGTTGAGCATGGAAAGATCCGGCTATCCCAGGAAGCAAAACTGAATTTTGCCCGGCCCTCTATAGAAGTGACTTTTGAATCTCTTGCAAATGAATATCAGGATCAGCTCCTCGCTGTAATGCTCTGTGGGTACGGGGAAGACGGTATCCGGGCGATCCCTCTGCTTAAGCAGGCCGGTGCACGTGTAATCATTGAAGATCCGGGCGACTGTGAAGCAAAAGATCTGCTGGTGAATGCCTGGAAGACTGGTATTGTGGACTATAAATTTCCCCTGCCGGAACTGGTTTCTTACCTTTCTCGTATGATCGAGCCGGAAAAACCAAATATCGGGGAAACAGAACTCAAGATCTTTCTTGACCGGCTTCACGAGCAATATGGATACGATTACCGGCATTATAGTGCCCAGAGTGCGATCCGCAGGATTGCCCGTGTCATGGCCGACAACCATATCTATTCGTTCCGAAGATTCGAAGAACTGATACTCCAGGACCACGACCTGTTTGAAAACCTTTTCCTTGAATGCTCGATCAACGTGACAGAGTTCTTCCGAAACCCCGAGACCTTCCAGAATATCAGAGAAAAGGTCCTTACGTACCTCGACTCCTTCCCTCATATCAAGATTTGGAGCGCAGGGTGTTCCACCGGACAGGAGGCGGTTTCACTTGCTATAATGCTGGAAGAACTCGGGATACTCCACAAATCGCAGATCTATGCTTCCGACATTAATCCCTATGTTGTGGAAGAGGCCCAAAACGGGATCTATTCCATAGAGAACCTTGAACAAAGCAGGGACAACTATATTCAATCCGGGGGAACAGGTGACTTTGAAAAATATTTCATTGTCCGCGATGGTTACGCAAAGGTTAAAAACCATCTTCTGGAACGGATACTCTATTTCCAGCACAGTCTTCTGAACAGGGGCGCCTTCAATGAGTTCCACCTGATCCTGTGCCGTAACGTGCTGATCTATTTTGACCAGACACTTCAGACAACGGTTCTTGAGTTATTCTTCCGTTCCCTGGACATGAACGGGTTCCTTGTCCTGGGCGAAAGCGAAAGTATTGCCTCTTACCCTATCGGGTTCCAGGTATTTGATAAACAGAATAAGATCTTTAAAAAAATAATCTGATCCGGGATGGAAGCAAAGTTTAAACCCTCAATTTTGATTGTTGATGATGTGGAACACAACATCTTTACCCTTCGTACACTGATCGAGGCAAACTTCGACGCCAACATGGTTGAAGCCACTTCGGGTGAACAGGTGCTGCGCATTATCAACGAACAAACCATCGATCTTATCCTGATGGATGTTATGATGCCGGGAATGGACGGCTTTGAAACCGCCCGTCTGATCAAAAACCGCCCCAAGACCAGCAATATTCCGATCATCTTTATCTCGGCATATGATCCTACACAGAAACTCCTGGAAAAAGGAATTGCGGCAGGGGGGTTTGATTACCTTACCAAGCCGATTGATGACAACCAGCTTGTTTACCGTCTGAAGATGTATATGCGGTTTATCCGCCATGAGTTCCTCATGAACCTCCACCTTCGTGAACTGAATCAGAAACTTATCGAAGAGATCGAAGAAAGGAAAACAACGGAGATAACACTGCAGATCTCTCAAAAAGAGCTCAAGTCAGCCAACGCAGCAAAAGATAAGTTCTTTTCAATTATTGCTCATGACCTCAAAAATCCGTTTAATGCCATCATAGGGCTTGCCTCTATCCTTATAGAAGACTATGACAGTTTTTCACGCGAGGAACAGAAAGACTTCCTTCAAAACATCAAATCTTCCGCTGAGAACACCTACAGGTTGTTGCAAAACCTGTTGGACTGGTCGCAAACCCAGACTGGCAAAATAGTTTTTGAACCAACCACATTTATCCTTGACCCGCTCACTGACGAGATCTATGATCTTGTAAAGCCATCCGCCGACAATAAGAATATCCGATTGGAAAAAGATATCCCGGCCTTTCTTCAGATTTTTGCCGACAAGAACATGATCAATACTGTCATCCGGAATTTATTGCTGAACGCCGTTAAGTTCACCCGGAAAGGAGGAACCGTCAGAATCAATGCACAAAAAGCAGGTGACCATGTAGAGATCAGTGTGGTTGACAATGGCGTTGGAATCAGGCCTGAAAAACTGGAGAAACTTTTTTCAATCGATGCCAATATTGCCTCGCATGGCACGGCCGGTGAAGAGGGAACCGGTCTGGGACTGATTCTTTGCAAAGAATTCATCGAGAAGAATGAGGGAAAGATCCGTGTGGAGAGCGAGGAATGCATTGGAAGCACCTTTACTATCACCTTACCAGCACTTTACCATTCCAATTAATATCATATGGAAAAGCTTGACGATCTCCGGATTCTAATAGTTGACGACAATCCGAACAACCTGTTTTCTTTGGGTGAATTGCTCAAGGAGAACTTCCCGGTAAGTATCGTGGAGGCGAATTCCGGATTTGACGCACTACGTGTCATCAATGAGCAGCCGATCGACCTCTGCCTTATGGATGTACAGATGCCGGAAATGGATGGTTTTGAAACAGCACATCTTATCCGAACCCGCCCAAAGACAGCCCATATCCCGGTGATCTTCATCACAGCCTTCGACCCCAACAAAATGTTGATGGAAAAAGGGCTTCATGCCGGCGGCCTTGATTATCTGACCAAACCCATCGATGATGTACAACTCGTTCATATGCTGCATATGTACCTGCGCTTCCTCGGCCGTGAACGCAATATCAATAGTGAACTCGAGGAAAAAGTCCAGATCCGTACCAGCGAACTTCAGAATGCCTATAACAACCTTAAGCTTGAAATAGAAGAACGGAAAAAAGCGGAACTCGCCTTACTTGAATCAGAAAAAAAACTTCAGGATGCTGTCGCTTCGAAAAACAAATTCTTCTCAATCATTGCCCACGACCTGCGCAACCCATTCAATGCGGTGATCGGGTTTTCAACTTTTCTGAAAGAGAATCTTGCCGATCTTGAAAAAAAGGAGATCGATGAATATGCAGGATATATTAACGAATCAGCCACGCAAGCCTTCAGCCTGTTGAACAACCTCCTGGAGTGGGCTCGTTCCCAAACCAATATGATCGGGTATTCCCCTGAAAAACTCGATGCATCCGGAATCATTGAATCTACATTATCTATATTATCGGGTGAGGCCCTGAAGAAAAATGTAACGGTCTTCAATAATGTTCAAGAAAAAATAGTGTCTCATGCAGATAAAAACATGATATCCACGGTATTCCGAAATCTAATCTCCAATGCGATCAAATTTACAAAAGACGGGGGCACCGTATCGATTACTTCAGATTCGGTCAATGGCTTCCATGAATTTACGATCGAAGATACCGGCGTCGGGATAAAAAAAGAAGATATTGAAAAACTCTTCCGGATCGATACCAAGGTTTGTACAACCGGTACCGCCATGGAGACAGGAACCGGACTGGGTCTGATCCTTTGCCATGAATTCATCGTGAAAAACGGCGGGAAGATCCATGTTGAGAGTGAGATCGGGAAAGGCAGCCGGTTCACCTTCACATTACCCGTATTCGTGAGTTAAGTTTTCCTCTTCCCCCTTTTATAACAAAATATTATCTGCAAACAGGTCAACTGGCCTGTTTTGCTTTTATCAGGAGAATTCCTTCCCATCATTTTTTTCCCTTACAGGCAACTTCTTTCTTTTTTTGGGTTTATCATAAAAATAAAAACATGAAACAGCGCTACCTCCTTGTCATGCTAATTAATAATGAGGGCGCTAAGCCTTGATGCGAAAAGAAAAGGCATCACTTAAATCAGAAGAAAAATGAGAAGAACTGACCTTTTCAGACAATTCAATCCAGTACATGGTATACCTCCGCCGGGGACAACTCCATAAAAATATCCGGATCCAGGAAGACGGCACTCTGGTGTGCGTGCAATAATCCGGTTCCGGCTTCATCAGCATGAAGTTTGGGGAAACCCCGCCTTGAGCGGGGTTTTTTTATGTTCGTTAAACTCCCCTTCCCATTTTGCCACAACTACTGTAGCCAGGCAGTTTCCGATCACATTCACAGCTGTGCGTGCCATATCCATCAACTCGTCAATACCAAGAATTATAAACACCGGCCAGGTAGGTAATCCGAAACTACTGACCGTACCAAGCAGGATAACGAGAGAGGCCCTTGGCACACCGGCTACACCCTTGCTCGTCAGCATGAGGGTGACCATCATCATAAGCTGCGTTTCAAAAGAAAGGTGAATACCTGCGATCTGGGCCACAAAGACCGAAGCCAATGCCAGGTAAAGTGTAGTACCGTCAAGGTTGAAACTATAACCGGTGGGAATCACAAATGCGACTATTTTTCTTGGAACGCCAAACTTCTCCATGTTTTCCATGGCGATTGGAAGAGCAGCTTCAGAACTTGTTGTCGCAAAAGCAAGAGCAGCGGGTTCCGCAACAGCCTGGTAGAACTTTTTAAGGGGGATCCGGAGGAATAGCATCACCGGGAGCAATACCAGCAGGAGAAATGCGACCAGGGCGACATAAAGGGTGGCCAGGAGCTTAAACAGATTCAGGAGTATGCCTATGCCCATATGCCCGACACTGTAGGCGATGGCAGCAAAAACTGCAACCGGGGCAAAGTACATGATGAGATTTGTGAATTTGAACATCACTTCTGAAAGTGTTTCTGCAAACCTGACAACCGGCTGGCGGTATTTTTCTTTTACAAGAGCAACCGCTATTCCAAATAAAATACTGAAAACCACGATCTGCAGAACCTGCCCGTCATAAACGGCCTTTGCAATGTTCTCCGGGAAAATATGAAGGATCATCTCTTCAAATGACTGCTTTGCCACCTCCTGTACTTGTCCGGGATTCATATCGGGGGGAATGGATATCCCCACTCCGGCTTTGCTGATATTGATCGCGGCAAGACCGATAAACAGGGCAATGGTGGAGACAATCTCAAAGTAGAGGATCGACTTCCAGCCCATTCGGCCAACCTGTTTCAGGTTTGAATGCCCTGCAATGCCGACCACCAATGTACCGAAAAGCAGGGGAGCAATGATCGTTTTAATGAGCCGGAGAAAGATTTTGCTGAAGAGGTTCAGATGAACCGCGATAGCCGGAAGATCGTGACCGAATTCGGCGCCCGCCAGCATTGATATAAGGATCCATGCTGTAAGGTTCTTTTTCTTTACACCGTAAAAGAAAAACAGAATAAGGGTAACAAGCCTTAATATCAGCAACACCCCTGCAGGAATGAGCGGTCCGAAAAAAAGACCGGCAGCGTGCAGAATGACTGTCAACGACAAAAGCGTCAGTGTCAGTATAAACAGGATGGTTGCTTTCGGCATATTACAGAATGATAGCAGCTCAAAAGTAGTGAAATATTTATTTTTTCTTGACTTCTCATTTTTGGTGTATTATATTTGCGGTGTCCTAATACATTAATACACCCAACAGAAATGATTACCCTCCGGGATGTGAAGTTCGGTTATTCCAGGAAAATCAACTTGTTTGAAGGCCTTAACCTTGAGTTGCCCCCTGGTCATATAATCGGACTGCTTGGTAAGAATGGGGCCGGAAAGACAACCCTACTCAAACTTATGAGCGGACTGGCTTTCCCAAAATCAGGTGTCCTTAGTGCAGGGAATTTTATTCCTGAAAAACGGCAGGCGGGATTTCTCCGGGATGTTTTTTTCCTGACGGAAGAGACCTGGCTGCCTCCGGTTAACCCGCATACCCTTGTTCATCTTTATGCTCCGTTCTATCCGGAGTTTGACGAAGGGGGCTTCTTTTCCTTATTGAAATCATTCGAAGTAGGCAAGGAACAAAAACTCTCTGACTTATCATTTGGTCAAAGGAAAAAAGCACTGATCGCTTTTGCACTTTCCTGTAATACCCGCTATCTCTTTTTTGACGAACCTACCAACGGACTGGATATTCCCTCGAAAGCCTCCTTCAGGAGTCTTCTTGCCGGTGCATTTTCAGAAGAACGGACCATCATCATTTCCACTCATCAGGTCAGGGATCTTCAACATCTCATTGACTGGGCACTTGTTCTTGACCAGGGAAAAGTACTTGTGAATGATTCCCTGAATGCCATTGCCGGTTACCTCTCATTCGGACAATCCCTTTCTGCACCGGCACCGGGTGATGTGATCTATTCTGTGAACAGTGAGCTGGGGTATGCATACATAAAACCGAATCATTTTCATGATCCCGGAAATGTAGACATTGAAACCTTGTTCAACGGGCTGACAGAGGTGCCTGAAAAGCTTCTCCCACTGATAAATCGCAACAATAATGGCTGAATTCAGTATTAATCGGTGCCTTAGGCTGATCCGCATGCACACAATGGAGAACTGGAAAGTTTATCTCATTTCGCTCGGATTGGTTGCCCTGATCAACTTATGTTTCGCAGTAGTGTCTGAAGACGGCTCATTGTTCTCCCGGTTCTACCCCTTAACCATGTGTCTGTCAGGCTGCCTGATGGCATCCTCTGTTTACCGTGGCTGGGCCCGCTTCGGCCGTTCCGCCCTTTATTTGCTGCTCCCGGCCTCATCCCTGGAAAAATTCATTGCTATTCTCGGCTATTGTACCCTGATTTTCATACCAGTCTTTACAACCATCTATTTTCTGACCGGCTATGTATTCCTCAGCATGTATCACCCGGTGTCGTTTTTCGAGATGTTTTCAGGCGGAAAAAACAGTGTACTCAACTACCAGGTTTTTTATTCTGATTCCCTGCTTGTTTATTTCCTGCTCCTGCCCTTATTCCTGATGAGTGCAGCCCGTTTTCGCAAGTACCCATTCCCGGCTACCCTTCTGATCCTTTTGCTTCTGTTTATCACTTACAATTACTGCCAGTTGTTCCTGCTAACCAATTTTTCGGGGGGTCTGGCATTCGGCCATACATTTTTCATAAAATATGGTGATTTTGATTATTATCAGTTTGCCGGACAAAAACATTTTACCCGCTCCATTGACCTCGTATTTTCTTTAAGGATATTTAATATCCTGGCCTGGACAGTGATCGGACTGGGTCTTTACCTGGCATCATTCCACAGCCTGAAAGAACGAGAATTATAACTCCTGTGATCATGGATTTCAATGAGAAACAAATCATTTACCTGCAGATCGCAGATTATGTGAATGATCACATATTGCTCGGGGAATGGAAGGAGGAAGATAAAATTCCTTCTGTCCGCGATCTTGCAGTAACCCTGCAGGTGAACCCGAATACGGTGATGCGTGCCTATGATTTCCTCCAGCAGAAAGAAATTATTTACAACAAAAGAGGACTGGGAAACTATGTTTCCTCCGAAGCAGGCACCAGGATTGCTTCCCTCCGCAGGGAGCAGTTTCTGGTAACCGAATTACCGCCTGTATTCCGGACGATATACATGCTGGGAATAACCTTTGAGGAACTGAAGCGGCTGTATAACCAATATGTAAAAGAAAATTTTCCGATCAAATGATCCGACACCGCATGAGAAAAAGTACGGTAATAATGATAATAACAGCCATCATGGCCCTTGCATGGATCCTTGTTTTCTACTGGATGGCAGGAACATCCATCCTTGATGCCAGGAATGGCAGGAAGCCGCGTTTTGCCATTGCACCTCCAGCCGCTGATACTTTGGTTTCAATCATGCCGCCCTCCTTTTCATCTCTAGATTTTGCCGGAGGCAATATAATGGTCATGATTAGGGAGGGGGGGGCGTTTCAGCTGACCATGAAACAGCACCTTAAAAAAGAGATGATCTGGTACATACATGACAGTACCCTTTGCATCCGTATTAAAAAGATCATAAATAAAAAGTCACCTGACACCCTCGTTATCAGTGTCCCTGCATTGAAATCGGTTTTTGCCCGGGCATGGTTATTAAAAAAACCGACAAACAACGGTCTGCTGATCGATAGCCTGAGTCTGCCGGAATTAAAGGTCGTGACAGAACATATGAACCGGGTGAATATCAGCAATTGCAGGATATCTTCCCTTGAGATGGATATCCTGCAGAATCAGAGATTCCCGGAGATCGCAATCGCATCCTCCTGCAGCATTGACTCCCTGTCTGTCTGCATACCGGGGCCGGCGAAATTGAAACTGGAAACTGCAGGTTTGTTTAAAAACAGCCTCCGACTTTCTGATGCTGTCCGCATACAATCAACTTCCCGGATACTGCAAACTGTATTCCGGAATTCCAATCAATAAATTTTGTTTCACAAAAACCATTCCGTATGAAAATCCTCAAAATTTTAGTCACATGGATACCCAGGATCCTCTGCATCCTCGCAATCGGCTTTATTTTATTACTCGGATCCGATGCTTTTGACCCGAAATTAACTCTTCAGGACCAGCTTATCGGGTTCATGATGCATTCCATTCCTGCCTTTGTACTTATCCTTTTCCTGGTTGTGGCCTGGATCTGGCCATTGTGGGGCGGTATCCTGTTTCTTGTAGCAGGACTTGGGTTTACTCCGTTTATTTTCAGCGTGAACTACCACCGGTTGGTGATGTCTAATAACCCATCGGCCCTTGCAATTTCTCTGGGAATTGTCCTGGCCATTAACTTCCCCTTTATTCTTGCAGGGGGGTTATTTATATGGACCCATCTCCTGAAAAAAAGGCAGGATATACAACCCGTTACGGCTGTGTAATACCGGCAGAAGGGTTACTTTTTAGTACGGAGGATCAAACGGAAGGGCTGAAGCGACAAAATTTGCAGTATTGTTGTCCATTAATGAAGAGTGAAAAGTGAAAAATGAAAAATGCAATGAGGAATTTTTCAATTTTCATTATTAGTTTTTCACTTAAACCTATCACTTTTTCAATTTTTCCTGATTAAGGGAAAATTGGATCTATGAAAAACACAATATTGAAGGATAAAAGTTTTGCTTTTGGCGTGGAAATAGTGTGGATTTGTGCACAACTGCGGAAAGAAAAGAAAGAATATATTCTTAACAAACAAATACTTCGGTCAGGGACTGCAATCGGGGCACTGATCCGGGAAGCTGAATTTGGACAATCCAGGGCGGATTTTATTAACAAGATGAGCATTGCCCTGAAAGAAGCAAATGAAACGGAATATTGGCTGGATCTGTTAAAATGTACCGGATATATTCAGGATGACAAATATACCGACATGTCAGAGCGTCTGAAAGACATTCTTTATATGTTGATAGCCAGCATTAAAACTGCGAAGGCTAATAAATGAAGATTGAAAAATGAAAAGTGAAAAATGCAATGAAGAATTTTTCACTTTTCATTTTTCATTTTTCATTTAGAATTCGTCGGGCATCGATTTCATCTGCTCATACGTGAAGACCGGTCCGTCCTTGCATACATAGGTGGAGCCGATATTGCACCTGCCGCATTTCCCAAGGCCACACTGCATCTTCATCTCCAGAGTGGTGATAACGTCCTTCGGATCGAATCCGAGCTTGTCAAGAGAAGCTAAGGTGTATTTTATCATGATCGGAGGACCGCAGGTGATGACCTTGGTATTCTTGATCTCCGGCTTTACAACTTCTTCCAGTATCTTCGGAACTACGCCAACACTATCTTTCCAGTTATCTTCCGGACGGTCAATGGTAAGGAAAACTTTAAGCGAGGGATCTTTCTTCCACTCTTCGATCTCCTCCTTGTAACACATATCGGATGAGGTACGTGCACCATAAAGAATAGTAAAGTCCTTATAATCCTTGCGGGTATCGATACAATACTGGATCAGGGAGCGCAGGGGGGCAAGTCCGATACCACCACCGACAAACAGCAGGTTAGAGCCCTTGATATCATCAACAGGGAACCAGTTGCCGTATGGTCCGCGGATTCCAATATCCATCCCTTCCTCAACATTCGAGTGGATATCTGCAGTAACGATCCCGGCGCGCTTGATTGAACAGTCGAAATAACCCTTGCGCGTGGAGGACGATGCAATGCAGAATGTGCATTCACCATGACCCAGCAGGGAAAACTCCACGAACTGTCCGGGCATCCATGTAAATTTTTCCAAAAGGTCCGGGTCTTTCATTTTCATCCGGTAGGTCCGGATGTCCGGGGTCTCGTCAATGACCTTATCAACTGTGCAAAGCATCGGGACTAATAACTGTTCCATAATAGTAAATAGCGAAATTGTGAAATAGCGAATAGCGAAAATTAAGCGTTTTGTAAAACGGCTGGTGAATTTGCAACATGGTTAACCACATCAAAAATGCTGATGTTCACAGGGCAGGAGATGGCACAATGGCCGCATCCTACGCAGAGGTTCACGCCGAACCGCTCTTTATAATAAACGAATTTATGCATCGAACGCTGTCTCCAGCGACGGTATTTCACCGAACGGGGGTTATGTCCGCCAGCCATCAGGGTGAAGTACCCGTTGTTACAGGAATCATAGCTTTTATAGCGAACCCCGTTGTCCCTGACCTTCTCGTCGGAGATCTTGAAACAGTGGCAGGTCGGACAGATAAAAGCACAGGTGTTGCAGCTGATGCAATTCTTCGAAACCTCTTCAAATGCAATCGAATCAAACTGCTTCTGCAGTTTCTCATTGATTTCCGTGTAATTCATTTTCAGACGGAATGAGGCCTCGAAAGATTTGTAGTGCTTTGAAATTTCTTCCGGTGCGGCAGCGGATGCTGGATGCTGGATGCTGGATGATTTGACCAGGATATCGCCTTTTTCAGTAACCGCTTTGATATAGATTTTGCCGTCCAGACCATTCACGATCTTTACATCGTGTGCATCGGAATTTTCCACATCGTAATCCAGGGAGGTGCAGAAGCAATTTGTATCGGCTTTGTCGCAACGGGTGGAAACAATGATGGTGTTCTCGCGTCGTTTCTGGTAATCAAGGTCGATATAATCCCATTTGTAAACGGCATCGAGTACCTGCAGTCCGCGCGCATCGCAATGTTTAACCCCAAGGACCACACGTTTCCCGGCCAGGTGATCCTGATCGGTATCCGAGAGGGTTGTTCCGGAGCTGTCCTCCCTGAACTTCATGACCTTGGCTGATTTCGGGAAGAAAAGCGGTTTCACGCTCATCGTCGTCTGGATCGGCGAATCGGGCATACATTCAGAAAGGCTGGAAACCCTCTTGTAATCAAACTTTCCGAACGCCTCTACCGGGGCATAGGTCTCATTTTTACTGATCACCTCGGTGTAAAACTTTTCAAGTCCGGCTTTATCTGTTTCAAAAATCGAAAAACTCATGGTTAATCTCCCTTACATTATAAAATCATCAGGATCACTCATACTGTATTTGTAGAAAGCGCCGCGGTCATCTTTTTCCATCCCGGCAAGGTGCTGCTGGAAGTTCTCATAGATCACCATTTCGTTCTGCTTGTGCAGGAGGTGCAGTGGCAGGTGGCTCGGGCAGGCTTTCTCGCAGTTCCGGCAATCAACACAGCGTCCGGCAAGGTGCAGCGTCCAGGTCATCAGGGCGTGCATGGCACTTGAAGAGGTGTTGGCTCCATGGAACAGCGATGACGTTTCCTGGTCGATACAGCATTTGGCACAATAACAGAGCGGGCATGAATGGCGGCAGGCATTGCAGCGGATGCAGTTTTCAAAAACGTTCTCGAAGTAATCGGCTCGCTCTGTTAATCCTTTTTGTGCCAGTTCCTTAATATCAGCATTCACCAGGTATTCTCTTTTCCCGGTCGGGGATCCGAGAAGTTCGTCATACACCACGGCATCCGGCATTACGCATTCCACGCAATTCTGGGCTTTTTCCCCTTTCTCATTGAGAACGCCCTCGCAGCATATGCCCACGATGTAAACATTCTCACGCTTCACCTGGCTTTCAGTCAGCATCAGGTTCAGTGCGCGGCTGTCACAGCCTTTTACAACCAGCCCGACCCGCTTGTTGCGTGTATGCTCGAACTTCAGGTAGTTTGAAAGGTTGAAAACGGATTTCTCCGTAAAGACCAGCTTGGAAATATCCGCCGGATCGGTCACCAGGCAGGGTACCTGGTTTTCGTCGAAGAGGTTCTGCCGGTACCCGACAAACACGTCGATCTTACCTTCGGCAAAGAGCTTCGTTGCGATTTCCTGGATTTGATTTGTATAGTTCATTCTTAAAGATTTTCCTTTTTAAATCGATGCAGGGGACCAAGTTTCTTGATATCGGTCGTCACTTTATCAACCACTTTTGCGAATTTCGGACCTTCGGCAGCTGAAACCCATGAAAACTGTACACGGTTCTCATGATAACCGATGAAGTTCAGTAACTTCTTGGTCACCAGAAAACGACGGCGTGCGAAATAATTCCCGGAGATATAATGGCAGTCACCGGGATGGCACCCGGAGATCAGTACCCCGTCGGCAGTAGTCTGCAGCGACTTGATAATGAACCAGGGGTCGACACGCGAGGAACAGGGAACCCGGATGATCCGGATGTTGGGCGGATACTGTATACGGGAGGTTCCCGTAAGGTCTGATCCGGCATAGGAACACCAGTTGCAGAGAATACCCATGATGACAGGTTGCCAGTCGGCATGCGCCTGGATATCAGGGTTCTCAGCACTTACAACCTGTGTATTCGATACTTTTACGTCAGTTTCCATTAGATTGCAACTATCTCGTTAATGATTTGAGGATCGGTAAAACCGGCAAGGGTGATAGCGGTGCTGCGGCAGATCGCCACGCAGGAACCGCAACCCTGGCAAACGCCTTCATTGATCTTGGCAACGGTGCGTAGTTCTTTGGAACCGTGTCCCAGGGGTACTTCGTCGGTAACGATGGCCTGGTAAGGACAAACCTTCACGCAATTCTGGCAGCCGCTGCAGTATTCGTTGTTGACCGTTGAGATCATCGGGTCCTTCTTCATGGTATCACCGGCAAAGAGGCCACAAACCTTGGCCGCGCATGCGGATGCCTGTGCAACCGTGTCGGGGATGTCTTTCGGGGCCTGGGTACATCCTGCAAGGAAAATACCGGCTTTTGCCGTTTCCACGGGACGCAGTTTCGGGTGGGCTTCCGACATGTAACCGTATTTGTCGTAGGAAACACCAAGCAGACGTGCAAGATCCGGGTTGTCCTTGTTCGGAATAACAGCGGTTGCAAGAACCACAAGGTCGGCTTCCACTTCCACGACCTGACCGATCTGGGCATCTTCGCCCCTGACCATCAGTTTGTCGCCTTTTTTGTAAATTTTGGATACCCGGCCGCGGAGGTAGGTGGCGGCGGTCTCCACTTGCGCTCTTTTTACAAATTCTTCATAACCCTTTCCCGCTGCGCGGATATCCATGTAGAAAATATATGCATGCGAATCGTGAACCTTGTGATGCAGCAGGATGGCATGTTTAGCCGTATACATGCAGCATATCTTGGAACAATATTCAATTCCTTTGGCTTCATCGCGGGAACCGATGCATTTGATAAAGACCACGTTCTTTGGAACCTTTCCGTCGGAGGGACGCTGGGGCACACCGCCGGTAGGACCATTGGCAGAGACCATGCGTTCAAACTCCAGGGAAGTAATGATGTCTTTGTAGCGTCCTACACCATACTCTTCATAGGGTTTGGGATCCCACAAGTCATATCCGGTGGCAACAACCACGGCACCGATCTCACGTTCGATGATCTCATCCTTCATCTCATAGTTGATGGAGCCTTTTTCACAAACCTTGGCGCAGATACCGCACTTGCCCTTGGTAAGCATTGTGCAATGTTCCGCATCAATGACCGGCTTGTTAGGTACGGCCTGGGGGAAAGGAGTATAAATAGCCCTGCGCTTGTCGATGCCCATGTTGTATTCATTCGGCACTTTCACCGGGCATTTCTGGGTGCAGGCTCCACAACCGGTACAGGTCGAGAAATCGACATAAGAAGCCTTCTTACGGATCTTTGCTTTATAATTCCCGACAAAGCCATCCAGTTCTATTACTTCAGAATAGGGGATCAGTTCAATGTAAGGGTGGGAAGCAACATCCACCATCTTCGGTGTAAGAATGCACTGGGAACAGTCAAGTGTCGGGAAGGTTTCGTCAAGTTGCGCCATACGGCCACCAATTGACGGACTCTTTTCAACCAGGGTCACAGGTATCCGTGCATCGGCAATATCAAGCGCTGCCTGTATACCTGCAATACCGCCGCCGATCACAAGCGCCCGTTTCGTGACAGGAACCGAGATCTCATGCAGCTGCTCATTGGCAATTGATTTGGCCACGGCCATGCGGATCAGGTCAGATGCCTTTTCCGTAGCTGCCTTTTTATCTTTCTGGTGAACCCAGGATGAGTGTTCGCGGATATTGGCCACTTCGAGCAGATACGGGTTCATCCCGGCATCCGACAAAGCTTTGCGGAATGTCTTCTCGTGCATACGCGGAGAACATGCGGCAACTACAACAGAGGTCAGCCTGTGCTGGATAATAGCATCCCGGATCATCCCCTGACCGGGATCTGAGCACATGTATTTGTATTCGATCGAGATCTTGACTTCCTTGATCTTCTTTGCTTCCTCGACGACCGCAGGGACATCGATGAAATCGGCAATGTTAGCGCCGCAAAAACAAGTAAAAACACCTACTCTTGCCATTATTCTACCTCGCTTTCTGCTTCGACAGCTTTTTTAGTTTTTTTGGCTTTTTCAGGAGCCGGTTGAATTTTCCCGATGTTTGACAAAGCATCTTCAACGGGAACAATATGTTTGGGGAATCTCAGCTCTTCTTTCGGGAAGCCGAAAGCCAGTGCCATCAGCTGGGTGAAGTACATGACCGGAATGTCCAGTTTCGTCTTCAGCATCTTTGCAATGTCCGGCTGGCGCATGTCAAGATTCGACTGGCAGAGTGGACATGCAACCACGATCATGTGTGCGCCTGAGGCTTTGGCCATCTCCAGGATCTTTCCCGAAAGTGAATGGACCACATCTGTATTCGAGATAGAGAAAGAGGCTCCACAGCATTCCGTTTTAAAATCAAACTCAACAGCTTCCGCCCCAAGGGCTTCCATGAGGTAATCCATCGACATCGGGTACTCAGGAGAGTCGAAATGGGTGACGTTCTTAGGACGGGTCAGCAGGCAGCCGTAATAACAGGCAACCTTAAGGCCGGCGAGGGATTTTGTCACCTTGCTTTTAATGGTTTCCAGCCCGATTGTTTCATAGCAATACTGAAGCATCGACTGTACGTCAACGGATCCTGTGTATTCACCTTCTTCGATGATCGTGGAATTGATCCGTTGTGCCAGTTCGGGATGCTCATCCATCTCTTTCTTGGTGACCTTCATCCTTGCATAACAGGAGGCACAGGCGATCCCCATGGTCTTGTTTTCAAGCTTTTCGGCCAGGACAAGGTTACGAAGGGGAAGAGCAAAGGCCAGGTTTTCCGTCATGACGTGGGCAGAAGTTGCCCCACAACAATTCCAGTCGGGAATTTCATCCATCTGGACATCGAGCGTTTTCATGACCAGCTTCAGGGTGTGATCGAATTCTTCACTGGTACCATGAGCCGAACAACCCGGAAAATACGTTAGTTTGTTCATGTCAAATCGATTGATATGTTACTTTCCTGGGAAAGATTATGATTTTTTGCTTTTTTCCAGTTTTTCGGCCAGCTTGTACATTTTCTGGATGGCTTTAACACTCTTGGTGCTTTCGTGGCCGATTGGAATTTTGCCCTTCAGAAGTGCTTTCGGGGCGAGGTGGACATCCTTGAAGAGGTTGCGGGTACGGATGTTGAATTCCGCCATCATCCGCAGTTCATAGTTCCGTCCGTAACGCTTGATCATATCCAGAAAGATATCATGGAAACGGCGGATCTCTTTCACCTTTTTATCGTTGGAGACATAATTCTCCTCGATCGAAAGGTGGCGGATGGCCTCCATAACGTGGGGGATCTCAATTTCACGGGGACAACGGCCGCTGCATGCGGAACAGGTCAGACAAAACCATGTTGAATTGGCCATATAGGTCTCATTCTTCAGTCCGAGCTTGACCATCTGCATGATCTCCCTGGGTGGGAAGTCCATGAATTCCGATACAGGACACGTAGAAACGCATTTGCCGCATTGGTAACATTCCAGGATATTCGCACCGCTTTTTTTGTTAACGGCTTCCAGAAACGTGTTTTTTTCCTGCTGTCCGAGTGTTATCATTTTGTTTGATTAATAACAGTTAAAAATAAACGGCCGAAGCCGCCTGTTAATTAATTAACAGTAGGTTCATAAAAAAAAGAAACTTTTTTAAATTCCTACCGTCATTTGCTAACGATACAAACTTACAAAAAGTTTCTTTTGGACTAGTTCTAAATTACTGTAATGTAAACTTTATGGGCAGGTTAAACTGAACCCTGACAGCCATCCCATTCTGTTTCCCCGGATTCCATTGTGGCATTGAACTGACCACGCGAGAAGCCTCTTCATCGCAACCTCCGCCGATGCCCCTCAGGACAGAAAGGTTGGAGATAGAACCGTTCTTTTCAACAACAAAAGTAAGGTAAACCACACCGGAAATTCCCATGCTTTTAGCATCTTCGGGGTAATGAAGGTGATCCCTCAGGTATTTATACATCTCCTGATCGCCTCCGGGAAATTGCGGCATGATCTGGACGATCGCTATCGGCGGCTCCAGCCTGGGTGTTTCGATCGTCTGGGGAGGTGGATTATCTGTAGGTACAACCTGGCCGTCATCCGGCTGGATCTGTGAGCTTGCCTGCTGGGCAAGGATATCCTGCCTGCCGAAATTATCATCCGTAGAATCGGATTCTACGATCTTTGGTGCAGTGAATTTTGC